>Ga0181591_10000419_pt1 | contig 33377 bp, 30 predicted proteins | sample 071ome_33_FD_133757 | JGI IMG/M metagenome (GOLD analysis project Ga0181591, IMG submission 133757) | Coastal salt marsh microbial communities from the Groves Creek Marsh, Skidaway Island, Georgia - 071412AT metaG (megahit assembly) | ecosystem: Environmental > Aquatic > Marine > Intertidal...
GTGTCGCTATCCTCTTGGGGCAGCGAGCAGGCACTGGTGATGAGGGTAGCCACCAGCAGCAGGGCAGGTTTCACCACGTGCCCTGTGTTCATCAATAATGACGGCATGTATACGGTACTCGGATTGTGAGAATGTTGTTATTGTGCCTTCGGCCTCGGTCGAGCGAGTCCGAACAGGGTCCCAGATAACTAATACTTTAGTCTGATACGGGACGGGCGCACACACTATCGCAACCCGAGTTAGAAGAGTGTGATCTAAAGCACACCTTATGATATAAAAAAACCGGCCTATTTAACGATGCAACCACACGACTAAGCCATTCGACCCCGACGAAAGGCTAGCCCCAACACCAGTACAAACCCCCACTCCAGCAGGGCCATCATGTAAAGCCCTGCGGCCTGTTCTTCGGCGTCATGAAGCACAATACCAAGCACACGCAGCAAGGCTAAGCCAAGGGAGATGCAAAGCGCGAACACCAAACCCGGCAGCACCCAGTCAGGCTTGAAGGTGGTGGCGATCATACCCGCCGCGATGCCCAGTTGCAGTCCACCGTACACCGCGACAATTTCTGCTAGACCCTGTCCCCCAACTTGATACCCCAAGAAAGGCGCGGCCAGTTCGGGCTTCAACGCACACCATAGGCCAGACAAAAGGTACAAGACCCCAACGATTCTTAATGTGAGCATGAGACTAGTCCTTATGGCCCGGGTTTAGGTACGACAGCGTCGTCTCGTATTCATATTCAATCACGGCCACATGATTATCCCCTGTGGCGTACCAACCATCGGCAGTCAGCTCGGCCTTTTCGATATTGGTTAATCCTTTGTAATACAAAATATTGGCCGTCGATTTGTCGTAAGTCAGCACAATGGGGTCCACCAGCATGGAAATCAGAAACGAACTGGGCTTCAACTCAAACGACACCGTTTTCTCTGCTTCATGGGTTTTCACTATTTCGAACTCGATGAACTGCCCACGGGTAATGGCTAAAAAATCCATGGTGTGTTTTTTACCGGCCATCAGGCTTTGCCAATGGTTCACCATAAACATGTCGAACCCCGCATCGGCCACCATGGGAAGGTCGTCACTATCGGACACGTCGGTTTTCTCTGTGTCTCCGTTTACGATATTTTCCACCAGCACGCTATCGGATTGTTTTTTCACTAGGATGCTTTGTGCAATTCTATGATCAAAAAACGCCATCGTGGGCACGGTGGGTTCAGCACCGTAGGACAGACTCTTTTCGGCAAACAATTTGCCATCGGGTGAAAAATATTGAACCTCTGAACTGAGCCTTTGACCATGGGATGAATAGACGATGCTGTGCTTCTCTTGGTACAGCAACTCTCCATTACTGGGGCTTTTCGCATAACCGATAAAACGGACTTCTTGAATCGGTGTGCTTTCCGCTTGAGCCGCCATGGCTATAAATAGAACCATCAGAGTGAACAGGTTTAAGATCGATCGATTCATGGTTTGCTCCATTCTCTTTCTTCGCGCTGAATCAAACCCATGCGATTAAGACTGTGGTGCAGAAAGCCCACGGCCGCCCCCCAAACAATCCACAGACACGAGATCACAACAAGGTCTTCTACAACAAAGTTCACAATTCCAATGTTCATGCCGACCCAATAAGACAAGGGGCCAAAAATGGCACAGCAGAAGACAAAGGCGATGGGTTTTTCCAGTAACCACTCAAGTGACCCATAGAGCGTAAAGGAAAATCCCGCCCACATGATCACGAGCCATACGGGTAGCGATCCTATCCATGCCCTGCTGGTGTCAAACTGATAGATACCCGCATTTTTTAGGCTATAGTCGATCGCCAAACCAGTGAGAAACGCCACGAATACAATAAAGGCCTTTCCCAAGCTCAATTGTTTGGCCAGCTGACTGGTCCAAATTAGATGCACCACCAATACCGTTAACACAGCTAAGGCGAAGGCATCGGACAATAGCGCCGCAGAGAACCACATCATTTGAAAAAGGATGGCGTTTAATAACCGGCTTTGGGTTGTCATTGCTTCCCCCCCTTTAGGTCTTGCATGCCTTGCTCGTTCCTAGACATTTTTCCTAGCAAGAAAAATTTAAGCGAGGCAGGAAAAACAGAGAACAGTTTTAATAGCCAAGTGAAGCGCTTAGGGAACGCCACATCAAACGAAGTACCATTCAAGCCCCGAATAATACGCTGTGCGGCCTCTTCCACCGGCACAATAAAGGGCATATCAAAATCATTCAGATCGGTAAGGGGCGTCTTAACAAAACCCGGACTGACAACCCGAACATCGATGCCTTGTTTCTGTACATCGGTTTTTAAACACTCGGCAAAGTAACGTAAGGCGGCCTTGCTGGCACCATAGGCATGGGCCCGAGGCAAGGCTTGATAGGACACGCTGCTGCCAACGTAAACGAGTTGAGCAGGTTCTTTGCGATCCGCCGTTTTCTGCAAAAGGGGCAGCACGGCATTGGTCATGCGAATGGCACCAAAGAAGTTGGTCTCCATGACTCGGTGCATCAATGCCATATCGACCGGGTAGTCGTCGACGTATTCGCACACCCCAGAATTGACGATCACTTTTGTCAAACCGTGTGGCGCTTGCAGACGCTGTTCCACCTCGGCCACGGCCGTTTGAATTGGCTGATCTTGGTTGATGTCCAACGGCATCACCAGCGCATCTTGCGCGCCCAACTGCAAGCACGACTCTTTAAGCGCCTGCAAGGCATTGGCGTTGCGGGCACTTAAAATCAGGCGCGCCTTTTGTTTTGCGTATTCCTGCGCGAGCGCGTGTCCAATGCCCGACGACGCACCCACAATCCATATCCACCCCATCTGTTTCTCGCACCTTCGCTGATTTGGTTTCGATTACTCTTATTAGGTACGCAGATGCGTTGGTTTTGGATCAGAGTAGGTAGCCGCCTATTGAGGCTAGACATGGCCCCTATAGGGGGTTACTGTCCGGTTTTATGATGTTTTTTTATGTGCAGTTCTTGGCTTATGATTTTTAGAAAAGTCGGCGTGTTACTTTTTTGCCTGTGCTTGGGCTACCAGGTGATGGCGCAAAATAAAACGGTCGCCTTCCAGCCATTCAGTGCCACGCTCACCTTGGCCTGTGCATCCAACTTCACACTCCCAATTCGCGACATGGTGGCCGAGTTTCAACGACTGCACCCAGCCATCAAGATTCAAATTTCCAGCGCCTCTTCTGGAAAACTGTACGCACAAATTGTCCATGGCGCACCGTTCGATGTGTTTTTATCCGCAGATCAAGATAAACCCAAGCGTTTAGTGGAACAGGGTTTGGCCATTCCATCGTCATTAACCACCTATGCCACAGGGACGTTGTACTTGTGGTCTCCCTCGGCTCCAGTGGACAACCCTATCGCACGGTTGCAGTCGGCCAAACGCATTGCGCTCGCCAATCCAACGTTAGCCCCCTATGGCGCGGCCAGTGAACAAGTTATGTCGAAACTGGGGCTCGCCTCCTCTAACAGTAAATGGATACTGGGGGAAAACATTGCTCAGGCATTTCAATTTATTCACACCGGGCATGCCCCCGTGGGCTGGATTGCCGCGTCGCAGAGACTAAACACCATGAAACCCGAGCACCTATGGGCCGTCCCGTCAGATCTTCACGACCCGATTCACCAAGATGCGGTGGTGCTCAGCCGAACCCGCCATGTCGACACCGCACAGCGCTTTTTAAACTTTATGCGCTCCGCCCAAGGCCTTGCTATCATGGCCCGCTATGGATATCACTAGCCCCATGTTTTTATCAGCCGACGACATTCAGGCCATTTTGCTCACGCTCAAACTGGCCATGACCGTGACCGTTTTGTTGTTGCTGGTCTCCACTCCATTGGCTTGGTGGTTGAGCCAAACCCACTCTAGATTAAAGGGTCCAGTGTCTGCCTTGGTGGCCATGCCCTTGGTACTGCCACCGACCGTATTGGGGTTTTATTTATTACTCGCCATGGGCCCTAACGGCCCCATCGGACAATTCACCCAAGGTTTGGGCTTGGGTTTGTTGCCCTTCAGTTTTAGTGGCCTGGTCATCGCGTCGATGGTGTATTCATTGCCCTTTGTCGTGCAACCCATTCAGAACGCCATGGAGTCCATCGGCCAACACCCGCTAGACGTTGCCGCGACCATGGGGGCTGGTCCATGGGATCGATTTTTTACCGTGGTTCTGCCTTTGGCCAAACCGGGGTTCATCACGGCCACGGTGTTAGGCTTCGCCCATACCCTAGGTGAGTTTGGCGTGGTGCTGATGATCGGCGGAAATATTCCGGGTGAAACGCGCGTGGTATCGGTGCAACTGTACGATCATGTGGAAACCTTGGCATACGCCAAGGCCCACGGCTTAGCCGCCTTTATGGTGATTACCTCTTTCTTGTTGTTATTGGCGCTGTACAGCTCTGGCTGGATGAAGCGTGCCTCCCTTTATCATGGGGATGGTTCATCTCGTCACACGAACAGGAAGGATCGAGCATGAACGCGTCTCTACGTGTGGATCTCACGTTTTCCGTTACCCAGCATAAGCGTGCTGACGCTGCGCCATTACTAAATGTTCAGCACACCTTCCCAGCGAAAGGCATTACCGTCGTGTACGGCGAATCGGGTTCGGGCAAAACCACCCTTCTGCGATGCATTGCGGGTTTAGAAAAACGCGCAGAAGGCCAATGCCAGTTAGGTGACCGTGTTTGGCAAAACGCCGATGTGATCTTACCCACCCACAAACGTCGAGTGGGGTACGTTTTTCAACAGGACGGATTGCTGCCCCATTTGACGGTCATGGGTAATTTAGAATACGCGCGCAAACGGGGCGCTGATCCGTCGCTCAATCTACTGCCACTATTGCAATTATTAGGCATAGAAACACTCATGAGTCGGTCTGTGGAGAGTTTGTCAGGTGGCGAACGCCAACGAGTGAGTATTGCTCGCGCATTGGCCAGTCAACCGGATGTGTTGTTAATGGATGAACCCTTAGCGGCGCTAGACAGTCGGCGCAAAGCAGAGATTTTGCCCTATCTTACAGCACTCAAATCGAGTCTTTCGATTCCCATCATTTATGTGACTCACTCCGAGCAAGAGCTGGCAAAACTGGCAGACGAAGTCATCGAAATGCATGCCGGTCAAAAACGCTTTTCGGGTTCACCCCATGAATTTCTTGCTCAGAGGGCCTTGGACGTTTCCGCCAAACGAAGGGCGATACTGACAGGGGATATGAGCGAGTACGATGAACAATGGAAGTTAGCAAAATTTGTATTTGACGACCAAGCATTATGGGTTCGTCATCCGAACCCGCTGACGCCTGAACCGACTCGTATTCAGATTTCGGCCACCGACGTCAGTGTGACTCTGAGCCAACCTAACCACAGTAGCATCCTTAATATCTTACCTGCCATCGTAGAGCATTTAACGTATTTTGAAGAGCAAGGGGTGTGCAGCTGTGCACTGCGTATTGGGAGATCGGTGGTTTATGCGGACATTACCGCGAAGTCGGCCCACGAGCTCGGTCTGAAAAAAGGCCAAGCGGTGTGGGCGCAAATTAAGGCGGTGGCCATTATTTAAAACAGCCACTATTTATTGGACAAGCTAAGGTTTCTGCTTAGAGGCAGCCACAATAGAATTGACGCGCTGCCAAAATCCAGGAATGTCTGCCATTTCCTGGTTGTACTCGTTGGTAATGTCTTTCGGCTGCACTTTGAAGCCTTTCACCATGGCTGCGGCCGCTTGCGTAGCCTGCTCTACGTCACCCATGGAAGCCGCTGCCGAGAATACCTGCATAAAGCCATTAATCGCCGAAGGCTTGGTCCAAATGACTTGTCGGCCTGTTTCCACCGCTAGGTCATGTTGATTGGTCTCTAAATAGAGATTCGCTAGGGTTTCTTGAATATATTGGCTGCGAGGGTATCGAACTTTAGCGAGATTCAACATCTCGATCGCCTTTAGGTATTGCTCTGTCTCAACATAATAATCAAAACGCCCCAGTGCACAATCAGGATCCAACGGACACATTGCCTCTAATGCTTCAGACAGTTCCTTACGAATGACTGCATTGTCATGCACGGTGTTAAACGTCAGCGCAAGAATGCGGTTGGTTTTAATGTAACCGTTCAATGCGTAATACTTAGCAAGATCTAGCTGTCCTGCACGAGACTCTCCGATGAGTGAAAACACCTCATTTAAGCGGCCTATCCCGGTATGGTCGGCAACTAAATGAGAAAACAACTCGCTCATCCAGACGCCATTGGTAGCGGAACGTAAATCCACTAATGATACATTTTCGTTTGATACATCCAACAGTAACTCTTGAACGATAAAGCCTTCATCAACGAAACACTCCACCATGACGTGAAGGCCATCTTGTTCGTAAGATGCATCGATTTGTTGGCATTTACCATTGGCCATGCCTCTCACCGCACCAATGATGCCAGGAAACGCACCACGAATTTTACTGGCACTGAAAGGCGGCAGCGCCTGTGGCAATGATTCATAATGGGCCTGAACTCTGCTTGTAAATTGGCGTTCATCTAACCAACTATTTTGAAAGAGTTGCTTGCCTTGCAGATGTTGATAATACCCATACACTAGGTACGAAGGTGAACGGTTGTCGTACGCATCCGTTTTACTGCTCAGAGTTTGGCAACCTGACAACACTAATGCCGTGCAGCATAGAATCAAAAAACGAGTCATATTTACGTGTAGTTTCATCATAATCATCCTTGGCTACCTTTCCTGTAATCCGCCGTTCGCGACACCGGAGCTAGATGAGGTAGTTGAACGCATTAAGTCCCCCACCAACTGATCCACAAAAGCGCTATCCGGTGTAAAGTTAAAGGTTTGGTATCCGATATCACGAATCTCGTCCATCTGCTTAATAACGGCTCGGGTATCTTCGTGCCTTACCACCCAATCCTTAATCTCAAATTCATAATTTAATACGTAGGTGTTGGGCAAAATAATATCGTCATATTTAAAGCGAAAATAATCATTCTCGATCACGTGAGGTATTTCTGGTTTGGCACTCAGCTCTTCCAAAGGAAAGTGAATCTTAGTCTGATGAGTCACCCACTTTGGCCGCCCTAAATAAAATGGTGACTCACGACTTTGAACCTTAGGTACATGCAATTGATCTTTCACGCTCAACGCCGAGACCGAAAATTGAACCCTGTTCTCATTCAACTCAAAAAAGTTATTAACGATGTACTCTTCCGTCACCGTTAGGCGCGTATTGCTCTCATCAAATTCAACTACAACGGGTTTCGAACTAATAATTTCGCCATAAATTTTTTCGTAGTATTGGCGATATTCTTGTTCAATTTTCTGGATGTGATCATCGTCAAAACGAGATTTTACTCGCTCGGCGCCACGACCAGAGTACTTAGAAACGATTTTCAGTTTCACAGGAGCGGTATAATCACTGATGGTAAATTCCTCTACCACATCGGTGTAGTGATTAGAAATCTGGTCCTTAGGCATTTCCGTCAAGGCTGTCTCGCCCGCTTTTAAAATTAAAGCCTGATCAAAGCTATGATACCCAATGGTCTCTAACGAGCCGTACTGAGGACGTTTGGTGGGATCTACGAAATAGGATTTACCATCGATCTCAATATGAGTAATCACGTGGTCGAAACGATTGGATGCCGGTATTACATTGCGCATCCCTTCACGATACGCCGTATTGACCAAGGCAGGAGAAGCAGCGATGCCCACGTGCTCTAGAATGGCAATGAGCAATAGCGTTTTGTCTTTACAATCACCACGGCGATTCTTCCAAACCTCTTTCGGCAAATGTGGCTTAAAGGCGTTTATGCCATATTCTAAACCAAGATAGCGAATCTGCTGTTGAACAAACTGAAGTGCTTTAATAGCTTGCTCTTCTTTATTCAACCCTTTCAACATGGCGTTAACTTGTTTCTTAAGATCGTGGGGTAGCGTTCGATCTTGGTAGAAAGGAAGTTGCTGAGAAACCACTTCTTGCCAGTTTTTATATTCGCTCACGGCAACATAGGGATAACGATCGTATCCATATGGGTATTGCTCTTCATCATAAATGGGCGACGGGTTCGTTAAGCGCCAAGTATAGGTTTTACCGAATGGAGATTTCGACTCTACTGGCGTCAAGTTCGCGCCCATGGTTTTATAGTTAACCTGCTTATCGTTCGGAATAACGATTCGTGCCTGGGCAATATCCAAAGGCACGGACCAGCCTAGGTCAAAGCTAATGGAAAAGCGATTTCCAAATACGGGGTTCGCACCAATAAGGCTGTATTCAAAGTCAATCACGTCACCTACTTGGGTTGATGGTAATAACAACAGGGCGGAGGCACGACCCGAGAGTAGCTGCTTATCTAACTCGTCTTCGTTACTAAATAATTTGATGTCTTTCTTATGAAGCTGGTAAACCGGTTTGCCACCACGATACACCGTCGCGCCGTGTAGGTGCAGTTGTTGATACAAAGGGCTAAAAGAAATGTTGAGTTGAGAGGCCGATTCCAAGCCGGAGACGTTATTCGCTTCTTTAACAATACGGTAATAACGCTGTGGAGTGTTGCCTGCATACCCCTGCTGATCATAGAGGTGATAGTGAACATTACCCGCTTGGCTGCTGCTTAAGGTGTCAGGTAACGCCATGGGTTCAACCCATTTTGGCGCCGATTTAATGGTCACTTCATAACCATTTTGCTTCACCACTTGCCCGTCTTTTATTGCGGTCGATGCAGCGAAAACCGTATTCGCGAACACTGCACTGATCAATATTCCAACACCTAATATGACCCGCCTGCCTGCGGACATATGAGCAAATCCATCCATTTCTATGCCACTTCTATAATCGTTATGTGAATTGAAGGCCGTGATTCTAGCGACTTAATGGGTACTTGGGTACATTTGGCCATCAATTTAGGGTATTCTCGGCTCCCGTTTTGCCGTTTTATTCTCAATACGGACAAAAGACTACTTTGATCAATCGAATAGGTATATTCATGGAATTATTGAAGCGCGTGACACGCACTGGACGCTCACTGAAAACACTGGCATTAACCACTATCGCGTTAATCTTTGCTGCACAGATTCAAGCAAAAACACTGAGCGACGATGAAAAGTCGCTTTTCATCAAAATGGAAATCTACGAAGCACTGGGTGAAATCGCCCCACAATTCAACCAAGGGCTTGCTCAATCGGCAGCGCAATACGGTATTGGCGATGCAGTAAAACAAACCATTAGCCAAGGGTTCACCCAATATTTAAGCAAGGGCGCACTATCCAACAAATTTGATGCCGTCATCGCAGGAAAGATTGACTCGAAAGCCGTGACAGCGGGTATTAAGTGGTACAGCACGGATTTAGCTAAACGCTTTAATGATGCAGAAAATGCGGTCAACACAGCGGAAGCTCAGCAAGAAATGATGGGCATGGCACAGCAGCTAATGGCCGATGCACAACGTGTTACCATCGAGCAACAAGTGATTCGCTCAATGAGCATGGCGCAGCAATTTGCAGAATTGCAAAAGCTGACTGCCCTAGCCATCATCGAAAATTTATCTATTTCACAATCCAATGGTCAAGCCGTTGATCTGACGCCGGTTGAACAGCAACTGGATGCCAATATGCCGGCCATGACAGCACAACTTGAGCAATTTCTTTTGCTGACTTTCTTGTACGCTCACAAAGACTTCACAGTTGAAGAGCTAAAACAGTATGAGACATTCAACACGTCTGTAGAAGGTAAGGCGATTAACACCGCGATGACAGAAGCGCTAGTGGCATCCGTTGTACAAGGCATGAACGAGATGTCCAATGCCACCAAAGCGAGTTTCCAGACCGCAGCTAACTAACTTCTGGTTTAGCTAACTAGATCATGGATTCATGGCGGCGAAACAGTAACGGTTTTTACCCGCCTGTTTCGCATCCAACAACGCTCGATCCGCCAACTCTATGCATTCGCTGATCGAGTGTTCTTGTCCACAGGTGTAATAGGCCCCTAGGGAAATGGTCATAGGCGGCAGAGCCTCATGACGAATGCGTTCCACCGTTCCAATTAACGCCGACGCGGCCTTTTCGGCCCGTGTGTGCGATACGTTTTCCAAGAACACCAAGAACTCTTCACCGCCATAGCGCGCGATATACCCTTGCTCCTCAGCCACCGTTTGAGACAAGGCATCGGCCACTTGTTGCAAGGCGACATCTCCCACAGGATGACCTAGCTCGTCGTTTAATCGCTTAAAGTTATCCACATCAATCATCATAATCAGCATGTTCGCTGGGACTCGACCTTGATAGCTTTCTAGGTAGCTCATGATGGAATAGCGGTTGGGCAAGCCTGTCAGTGCGTCTGTCAGTGCTTGGTTTCTTGCGGCCTGCTGCTGTTTCTTTAAACGCAATGACGCCATAAAGTGCTCAGCTAAATACCGTTCGCGCTGCATTACAGCCATGATGCCCAATACGGCAGCGGTAATAAATACAAAACTATTATTCAAAATGACAGGCAAACTGGTAACGGAGAAGCCGATGATGCCGATGAGATAAGTGACACAGCATCCCAGCACAATCAGAGTGGAATGCAACATGGGCGCTTGAAATAACGTGCAACAGTATATGATGAGCAGCACCGTGCCCTGTTGATACGTGTTCAATCCGTGACCCGCCGCCAATACGCCAAGATAGACCACAACGGCGTTGTAATACAGCATACCCAGTGAGATGACCCAAAAAGCGCTGCGAACACGGATTCGACGCATAGCCCATAAGGCCAGTAAGCAAATCACCACCGTGGACAACCTTAGGGTAGCCACCAAGTTGAACTCTTCTTGCAGAAACTGGTAATCGGATATCAGAAACAACAGCGACAGAATCAGAGCAAAGCTGGTATAGATCAGAGAACTTTGGAGCTGCGCCCTGCGCACCTCGTTTTCGAAGCGGTCTTGCAGTTCAGGGGGGACCGGTGAGCGAAAGTTTGGAAACGGAATCATGAATCACCGACAGAGAACAAAATCACTCAAGTAAGATTAGCACCTGCCCCCGCAAGCTCCAATCCCAAATGAGTAATCATGTCCTAACCTCACACCGCCCGAGGTAAGGGGCAGTGTGAAAAGCCGATGTGCGCTACCCTCGCCACTTTCACAGCACGAGGGTGTTACAAATCGTTAACAATGGCCTTTGTATTGCGGCTTGGCTAACACCACATGGCTCACGCCAATGGCGCGCTCCGCAAAGCCACCTTCACAGTAACTTAAGTAAAAGCGCCACATGCGCTTAAAGTCGTCACTGTAGCCAAGCTCAGTAATTTTATCTTCATTGGCGTTAAAGGCATCGTGCCACGCTTTTAATGTTTTTGCATAGTGAGGGCCGAAATCCGACAACTTAACTAAGTTAAGATCCGACACTTTTTTGGTGGACGTCAGCATGGCTTGAATACTAGGGATACAGCTGCCAGGGAAGATGTAGCGTTGAATAAAATCCACGTTCTTCAAGGCATTATCGTAGCGTTGATCTTCGATGGTGATGGCTTGAATCAATGCGACGCCATCCGGTTTTAGCAAGTCAGAAACGGTTTTAAAGTACGTATCAAAATATTTTGCGCCGACCGCTTCGATCATCTCGATCGAGACTAATTTGTCGAACTTTCCGTATTGAGTCAGTTCTCGATAGTCTTGCTTCAACAGAGTAATTTTGTCCTCAAGACCCTCGCGTCGCACCCAGTCACAAGCCCACTTGTACTGCTCTTCACTGATCGTAGTGGTAGTGACTCGACAACCATAGTGCTTGGCAGCATAAACGGCGAAACCGCCCCAGCCGGTGCCGATCTCAACCACATGGTCGTTCTCGCTTAACTTTAACGTCTCACAAATGGTTTTCAGCTTTTGCTCTGACGCTTGCTCCATAGTGGCATCGGCCGAAGGAAAGATACCACTGGAATACATCATGGTAGGGTCTAAGAACAGCTCAAAGAAATCATTACCCAGGTCATAGTGGGCCGCGATGTTGCGGCGAGAGCCCTTGGCACTGTTTCTGTTAAGGTAATGGAAGTATTTCAAGAAGGGCTTAGAAAGAGTCGCTACCCCACCTTCCATGGCATCCAAAATATCCATGTTTCTCACCATTACCTTGACCAGAGCAGTTAAGTCATCAGTGGCCCAATCTCCCGTCATGTAGGCTTCGGCGGCACCGATGCTGCCACCGGTGAGGATATCCACATAGCAACTGGCATCAACCACTTGCAACGTGCCCTGCAAACCAGACGCCTGCAACCACGGGCCCTCTTCTTCACCGAAATGCCAGACATCGTCGCCATCAACGAGGGTAATGCGTCCGGTGTGCAATTTTTCCAATTGGGACAACACCAGACGTTTGGCGATGGACTGCAAAAACTTTGGCTTGGTACGTTTCAGCTGAGGTTGTGCAACAGACGTTGTCATGATGATGTCCTTTTAACGGAAGACGGCGTTATCTCTTGATTCAATTTTGGGTGGTCGTAAAACGGCGATCGCTTTACCCACAGCTTAAAGGCATTCCAATAGATACCCCATACCACCTTTACGGTGATGAGCGGTTGACGGATCAAAACCGAGGCAAACTTTTTAGAAAAAGATTTACGTTCCATGACGAGGGTGGCATCGAAGTGCTTTTGTAGCTGATCGTTATCTGTCACACCCTCGTGCATTAAATGATTGTCCATATGCACTCTTAACATGTCTTCCGGTGCCGTGAATACCCAATGATAGGTCATCTCCATAGGGTTAAAGGGACTCACATGAAATTGCTTGATGAAATCAAAGTGTCGCACATTAGAACCGTCAGACTGCCCCCCCTTAGAGGTGATCGTCATGTCATGTCGCCCCCCTTTCAGTGCCGCTGCCGAACCCTGGTTAGGATCAAATCCCTCAACCGGAAGTACGTAGTGATGACGCTCGCCCCATGGGGTATTGGTGATTTCTGCCAATACCGCCAGCAACTGATCATCCTGATCAAAGCAATAGTAAAACACCACGGGATTGAAGACCCAACCGGCGTAACGAACATGACCTAGCAAACACACCTTTGCAATGGCAGGTCGATCCAACCCCCATTCTTGATAGTGCTGCTCAACTTCATCGATCACCGACTGTTTGAGATCATCATGTCGACCTTGAAAATAGTCCTGTCGGCGAAAGCTTACCCAGTTCCACTTTTCAAGGGAGCAAAACCATTTCTTTGAAAAGACGCTTTCCAATTCATCGAGATTCAAATACAGCATGAATAACGGGTAGCGAAGCGCGTGTTTAACCGGTTCGAAACGACGATGTCTCACCCACCCCTTATATACAGCGGTAGCGGATGCTGGACGAACGTTTTCCGTTGGCGACGGCTGTGTCATATTCTGTTCAATCCTTTTGGATCGGTTGCTACTTTATTGCTAAGCCTATCCATTACAGAGACAGACCAAACGCCTCACATACTCTTAACCCACTGCGAACGCCGTCTTCGTGGAATCCGTTAAACCAGTAAGCTCCGCAATAATGAGTACGATTAACATCCGAGATGACATGGTGCTGTTGCTGAGCCGTCACGCCATCCAAAGAAAAAACAGGGTGCGCATACTTAAATGACTTAATAATTTTATTCGGATCAATTTCTTGCGAGCGATTCAGCGTCACCAATATCGTTTCGGGTGCGTCATGAAAATTTTGTAGGATATTCATATTGTAGGTCACCATGGCATGTTCACTATGGCGTTGGGGAATATGATAGTTCCAAGCGGCCCACGCTAGCTTGCGCTTAGGCATTAAGCGTTCGTCGGTGTGCAATACCACGTCGTTCATCTGATAGGGAATAGCTCCTAATACCCTAGTTTCATCTGCACTGGCATCGCTCAACATGGACAACGCCTGATCTGAGTGGCAGGCAAAGATCACCTGATCAAAGCGGTGGACGTCGCCAGATTGGGTGGTCAGCTCAACATGATCAGTGAAACGCTGTACCGCGCGAATCGGAGTATTCAAATGAATATTGTCACGGAAGGGGCGCGTGATAGGCTCTATGTAGCTGCGACTTCCACCTGTTAATACTCGCCATTGAGGACGGTCATCCACACTGAGCATGCCATGATTATTGAAAAACTGCAGGAAGAACTTCAATGGAAAATCCATCATCACTTCCACCGACGCACTCCAAATGGCGCTGCCCATCGGCACAATGTAATGATTCACAAATTGACGGCTATAGCCGTTCTTTTCAACAAATTCACCTAGTGTTTGCCCGTCTTCAATTTCGTCGCTATCCAGTGCAGACACCGTCTGCTTGTTGAATTTAAGGATATCCAAAATCATGCGAATAAAACTGGGGCGAATCAGATTAATGCGCTGAGCAAACAAACTATTAAGGTTGGTGCCATTGTATTCAAGTCCGCTATTCTCATCGCGCACGCTAAAGCTCATATCACTGGCTTCGCTTTCCACGCCTAACTGACCCATCAATTGAATAAAGTTAGGGTAGGTCCAGTCGTTGTAAACAATAAACCCCGTATTCACTGGATAGGTTTTATTGCCAAGCGTCACGTCTTCGGTGTTGGTATGTCCACCTAAGTAATCATTCGCTTCAAACAACGTAATATCATGCTTACGACTCAGCACATAGCCGGCCGTGAGGCCTGCAATTCCAGACCCGATAATGGCAATGGATTGTTTTTCTGACTGCAACGTCATGGGTTAAATCATCCTGTTTTTAATTTTTTTTAAGACCCAGCCCAAGACCGGAATATGGTCGTAAAGCAGCTCGCCACCGTCTACGAAATCTTGGTGAAAGTACACACCTTTATCGATCTTAATATGGCTCGCCCCTTGAACGGCAATATCAGCACCACCTTTCAACTGCGGGTGTGCATAATTCATCGTCCAAGTCAGCATCGCTTGATCGCTGTTCACCATTTCTGTGTGAAACGTGAAACGACTGTATTTCACATTTTCATAAATAGATTCACAGTAACGAATAAACGCATCGCGCCCTTTAATCTCGTGAAAGCTATCGATGAAATGGATATTTTCTGAATACACCGCTTCGATAATGCCGCTATGCACCGTGTCCTTTGAAAGGGTTTGGTACAGCGTCTTGAAGTTTTCTACTACTTGCCGAGCGTATTCAACTGATGAAAGCTCGGCGGCAGGGGGTTGCATGATTTGATTCATCAGACACCCCCTTTGGTTTTATGTGCCAGTTGTTGGGCTAATGTGGGCACCCGCTTTCCGCGACCTTCATCCAGTATTCGCTGAGGTACTGGATTCAAATCCCATACAATCCCCAACCAACTCATCACCTTTAAAAGGTAATAAGAGATGTCGATTTCCCACCAGTAAAATCCTTGCTTGGCGGACACAGCAAAACGATGATGGTTGTTATGCCACCCTTCCCCTAACGTAACCAGGGCTAACCAAAAATTGTTTCGGCTATCGTCTTTTGTCTTGAAGCGTCGTTTGCCCCAGGTATGACACAGAGAATTAATGGTGAACGTGCCATGGAAGAGTAATACGGTGGAAATACAAAAGCCCCACACAAACATTTGGGCACCTGACGTGCCAGACGCGGGCAACCAGAATGCCAGCGCTTCGCCCAGACCGAACAAACTCACGCCAAGTACGATGGGCACAAGAATGTCATAACGATTTAAAAACATCAGTTCAGGGAATTTTGTCCACTCTTTGACGATGGAGTAATCGGTTTTAAACGCAGCATCGCAGGTGAACCACCCTAGATGGCTCCACCAAAATCCATGCTGCATGGGGCTATGTAGGTCTTCGTCTTCGTCAGAGTGTTTGTGGTGCTTACGATGGTGAGCAGCCCACCACAATGGGCCCCTTTGGGTGGCACTGTTACCCAATACTGCAAAGCAAAACTGCCAAAAGCGATTCGTTTTAAAGCTACGATGGGAAAAATAACGATGATAAAACGCCGTGATGGCGAACATGCGAATAAAATACAGTGCAATACACACCGCCACCGCAACAGGACTCCATCCGACCCATAATACGGCTAAACAAGCTAGATGCACTAAGAAGAAGGGCACACAGCGAACCCAATTTAGTTTTCGACTGTTTTCTCCGGATGCCAGCACGCGCGTATCGCTTTCACTGTCGAACCAAAGCTTGATGGTTTGCCACACTTTTATCGCGGCCGTCATGCTGTCACTCCCATGCCGTAATCACCCTGAAGTAAATCCTGAGTCGGTTGTTCTAATGATTTAAAGTACAGCTTTGTACGTGCCACCGCATCCTTATGGTTCACAATCGGCAGAGGATAACCGGCTTTTTTTGCCTGAGCCGCTGTTGGCATGTGGATCGATTTGTTATCTAGACCTCGTAATTCCGGCACCCACTGCCGAATAAACAAGCCAGTGGCGTCAAAGCGTTCACTCTGACGAGTAGGATTAAAGATACGAAAGTAAGGCACCGCATCCACACCAGTGGAAGCGCTCCATTGCCACCCTCCGTTGTTACTGGCGAGATCGCCATCCACCAGTTGCTCCATAAAATAGGCTTCTCCCAGGCGCCAATCCAAAAACAAATGCTTCGTCAAAAACATCGCCACGACCATGCGTAGTCGATTGTGCATCCAACCTGTGGCATTTAACTGTCGCATGGCGGCATCCACAATGGGGTAGCCTGTTTGCCCTCGCTGCCATGCCGTCAGTAATACCGCATTGTTGTCCCAAGGTAATTGATCTGTATTCGCCTTAAAAGGCTTATGGCGACATAAATGGGGAAATAAAAAGATGAGATGGCGATAAAAGTCTCTCCAAACCAGTTCACTGCGCCAGGTTTGCAATCCGGTTGCGTCACGCTTGTAGAATTGACGCTGCTGCTGTTCGGTTTCTTCCCAACACTGACGTACAGATAGACTACCTATGGCCAACGCCGTTGACAGCGAACTGGTACCGTCCAAAGCAGGAAAATCCCGTTCATCGTGATAGCGCCAAAGGCCCTCTTCACAAAAGCTTTGCAGTTGCTGCCACGCTTCAACTTCTGTGATCGGTTGATCCCCTTGCCATTGAGGTAAACAAGACAAGGCCGCCAAGTCAGATTTGATCGACAGAGTTTTCTGTTCTTTTACGGGCTTAGGAATGGGGAAGCAAGGGCGCTGCTTTTCCTTCAAGTTAGCAAGATAGGCTTTTTTGAATGCCGTAAAAACTTTATAGGGCTGCCCCTGTTGATTCAGTATTTCACCAGGCGCAATCAAACACTGATCGTGAAAACCTTGATATTTTATGCCTGATCGCTGCAACTCTCTCTCAACGGACAGAGACATTTGGCGTTCGTTCCATTCGTACTCCTCGTTACACAACACCTGAGTCACCCCTAAACGCTTTACTAACTGGGCAATAGCAGAGGGGACTTGAGAGAAGTTTTCGGCATTTACCGTTAACAAGGGAACATTTAGCTTGGCGAGATCGTTCGACAACGCGTTCAACTGATGGCCCAAAGCCGCTTTTTGGCGTTCGGACATGCAATGATGACTCCACTGACGGTCACAGACACAAAATAGCGCGATCGTGGGCCCAGACGTCACCGCATGGTACAAGGCAGGGTTGTCCGCCACGCGTAAATCTCGACGAAACCACATGACATTCATGCTGAACGCTCCTCTCGATTCTCAGTTGAGCTGGCGTCTACCGGCATTTGCTGGCGATAGTGTGTTAGCCATGCATCTGCCAAGGCCGTCGCGCTTAGATAGGCACTTTCCACACTGCTATCACCCTCCACTTCCATGGCCATAAAATAATCACCACACACCCACACGCCACTTTGATCTTCAAGATAACCATAAGGCAGACGTGCTTCATAGGGATAGCGGCTGTATAACCAGCGATGACGCAAAACAAAATCGGGTTTCAATGACAAAAGTGACGCGACCCAGCCTGGGAAACCGGTTTCGCTAAAGTGATTGCCTTCATCTGAGTCTTTGGACTCAACCATGGCCTGTGACGCAGCGTAGCTTAACGCGACCGTCACGACCTTGTACCCCAATTCGTCTCGTTCCGGTTTGCTGGATTCCAACGACACACGCTGAACGCCTTCTTGCTTAATCAATGGCGACAGCCACGCAGATACATCCAACTTGTTCGAGCGCAGGTGCGTTTCTAATACACTCTCCTCAAACGCGAGGGCATACACAAACTGGGGTTTGGCTTGTACAGACGAGAGGGTCGTCGTCAGTGGCGACCCAGCGGGTAACAGTTCACACGTCTGTTCAGCCGGACAGGCCAGTATGACATGCTTAGCTCTGACCAGTTCGGTGGCCTGCTCTGTTTCGTTTGTTTGCGGCTGCGGCGCGTTGCGCTGTACCCAACCATTCAACTGCCAACCCTCCGCTTGCCGAATTAACTCGCTGACTTTAACCCCACATATCAATTCGCATCCACGGGCTAGCTGTCGTGTTAGCGCGGACGAACGTGGCACCGGCACCCACAGCGAACCTTGAGATGCGAGGCTTTGCTCATAATGTGTAACCCAACCATGGGATCGCCAATGATCGATGGCGTCTTCAAATTGCTGTGTTTGGCTCTGAAAACTCGGGGCGCCCAAATCGAATGCAAGAGAGTGCCCTTCTCGGACATGCCAACGCTTGCTAGATAGCCGGCCGCCCGTTCCTCTGGCTTTTTCCAGCACCACCACATTGATACCCGCTTGTGATAGCTTGTTCGCCACCGTCATGCCCGCTATGCCCGCGCCGACGACTGCCAAATCAAATACGTTTTCCATGTCCCACCGCTACTACCTGCGCCAATAATTAACCCTGTTACGAACAGGGCCTTTATTTAGATCACTTTCGCACATTGAAGCCGTCAACGCTGGAAAAGGGAGGGGAGGGGCTAACGAGTCTCAGGCCACCGGCCCACTTAAGACTGCCAACATCTAAGCCATGGGGCTGATCATGAAACCAACAGCGTTAATACGTCTGTTTCAGTTTTAAACGGGGAAATTTGTCGGTGGTCTCATTTACAGCGGCCATCTTGGAGCAGGTGGGCCAATCCATCACGTATTTCTAGATTTGCCTAAGCCGATTCCGCGATGACCCTACAACGATGACACTGGGAAACGAAGGCCAATCACAGCCGGCCAACAGCATGATGTGATTCATTGGTTCCGTTTTAGGGAAATGTCCCGACGACACGTTGCGTCACAGAACGCCTACTCAATTCAAGGAAATAATAAAAATGAAATCATTCTTTGCCAAATTGGCCCTAGTCTCATCCTTTCTGTTTGCCTCACTCAGCAGTTACGCTGACACGTATGAAGAACAAGCCGCCGCCCTGCTTAATCCACTGCTGTCGTCCATCCCGAACTTAACGGGCGACGCCATCGGCGCACGCATCACTCAAGTGTTAACGGGCGACACCGGCTCACAAACGATCGTGATCACCGACGGTTTATCAGCCCGCTTGGGCGGGGTGAGCTTATCCCCCATTGGCGCCACCGTCACCTTCACCATGAATCAGTTCGAAGTGGTGCCTGCCACCGACAACACCGAGGCGGTGTACGCCACCGGCGTGGTGAATGGTCGTTTCGGTTATAACCTACTGACACAAAAAATCAGTCTGGCACTGGATTCTGCTCACTATGGACCGGTGGTTTATACCGGCGGCCAGCTTTCTGGTACCACGGTGAAATTCAACAACCTAGGTATTGTGGTCAACACCAGTCAGTTTATCCCGTTCTGGGAAGAACCCGTTACGGTAAAAGGTGCAGTAAAGGTCAACGGTGTCTCTGTTCCGCTTGAAGAACTGATCCAGCTCATCGGCTTAATCAAAGACTTTAGTTGATCGTTGCGAGGCATGACTGGGGGTCTTTCGGGGTTCCCAGTCTTTACCCTATTTAGAACCAGCCTTTACTCCGTCCAGTAATCCAATATCCCCCTGCCGACGTATCCTTTCGCTCATTAAAACAAAAACCGCTTTACCCCTTCAGAGCATTGTTTTACCGTTAAAAAATTCTCGCTAATGATAACGAAGGACGTATTTCCTTGAATCAGGCTGTTAATGAATCGTCGTACATCATGGACGATTTAATCGTAAAAATTGCGAAGACCCAGAGCCAGCAAGCCTTTGCTGAATTGGTCGAGATCGCCTCGCCGCGCCTTAAGGCGTACGCCATCCGCTGTGGGGCCGATCCATTTGACGCTGAAGAACTGGTGCAAGAGTGCCTACTGACCGTCTGGCGTAAAGCCCACCAATTTAATCCCCAGACCGCCCGTAGCAGCACTTGGCTGTACACCATCGTGCGTAACAAACGCATTGATATGGGCCGCAAGAATAAGTTGGACCTAGTGCAATCTGACGATCTTTGGCCAGAAGGGGAAACAGAGGCGCTAGAAGAGGACGTTGAACGTGATCTAACCGGAGAGTTAGTGCGTACATTATTACATAGCTTGCCAGATGAGCAGCGACAGATTGTGTACAAGGTGTATTTCGAGGGGAAATCCCACAGCGAAATCGCCGCCGAGCTGGATTTGCCACTCGGTACCATCAAGTCAAGGTTGCGTTTGGCAATGAAAAAATTGGATACGATAGCGAAAGAACAGGTGTCATGGCTCATTATCATCCTAATCATGAACTTCTAATGCAGTTTGCAGCGGGCCAGCTCAGCGATGCGCTGGGGGTCATGGTCGCCTGCCATTTAGAAAACTGCCCTGAGTGCCGCCAGCAGGCTGAGACCTTCGAGCAACTGGGTGGTGAATTAATGGAAGAACTGGTACCTGCTCCCATGAGCCCTGACTTTTTGTCTAAGGTGATGGAGCAGCTAAACAGCGTGGACGACAATATCGTCCTGCCCGTTTCGGTGGACCCAAGGTTGCCGAAACCGCTGCAACGGTTCTTACCCAATACAGTCGAAGATCTGCCTTGGTACGGGTTTTCTAAAAACATACAGCAATTTGATCTTGCCTTTAGCGACAGCCATTACACGGCCAAGTTTTACAAGATCAAAGCCGGTAAAGAGTTACCTGAGCACACCCACAGAGGTAATGAATTTACCCTTGTGATGTCAGGCGCCTTTAGCGACGATGCGGGTTCGTACCACGAAGGCGATTTCATCCTTGCAGACACGACCACTAAGCACAGACCCAAAGCCCATGAGGATTGCGATTGCATTTGCTTTGCCGTAATGGACGCGCCACTGAAACTCACCGGCTTCTGGGGCAAGATGCTCAATCCGTTTTTGCGATGACCTCTAAGGTGAACGCTCATTAATTTAACAAGAGTGCTGAGCACTCTTTTTTATTGGCCTTCATTCCGCTCTATGAAGGCCCTCGTGTATTATGATGTGCGTAACCGTGGGAACCGCACATGAAATACTCAGATCTTTATGCTCTAGCAAAACAATACAGCCCACCCTGTGTGAATCTAAGACAGGCAAAAATACGAGATGATTACGGCATAAAAACCTATGCCAAACTCCCGGTGCTTCATGAACTCCCTCAAGACGTCCGTCGAGGCGAGTTAACTTATTACGCCCAGGTTTATCCATTTTTACAGGCGAGCGACTTACTATTTTATTTTTATTCCATCTTTTTAGAATTTGAAAAGGATCCTGACTTAGAATGCATTGATTTTTTTATGTATTCGCTGAATCGCGAACTGCCTTCGTTGATGGAGGCATTGTCACCGCCAGAACAAGCGTGTCTGACACATTACTTAAAACAATTATTAGAAATCGATGGAAACGAGTACATTGACTGGCAAGCATGTGAGCAGGTACTCGAACTCCTCATGCGCTAGTGCGGAAACCAGAACAACCTACACGGATTGTTCTGGCTTAAAGTGAGACTAGTGACCGTCAAACTCGCAGATAGAAAAAACACTAAACCCCGCTTCGCGCAACTTGTCACCGCCTTTTAGATCGGGCAAGTCAATGATGGCGGCCACCTCCACCACTTCTGCTCCTAATTTTTTCACCAATTCGCAGGCTGCGAGCATGGTGCCCCCGGTGGCAATTAAATCGTCCATAATCAATACGCGATCGCCGGTACGAACCGCGTCGGTATGCAATTCAATTTCTGCTTCGCCGTATTCCAGTTGATAGGCTTGTGTGACCGTTTGAAACGGCAGCTTACCCTTTTTACGAACCGGCACTAAGGAAACCCCCAATTCATAGGCGAGAGGGGCACCCAAGATAAACCCGCGGGCGTCGATCGCGGCAACCGCATCCAAGCCTTTACCCTGATAGCGGTGTACAAAACTATCGATCAGCTTTCTGAACACCTTGGGGTTTTGCAGCAGTGGCATGATGTCCCTAAACATCACTCCATCCTCTGGCCAATTTTCAACCGTGCGGACGGCTTGTTTGATTTCGTCTTGATACGGGGACATGAAAATCTCTTCTGGTCGCTCTGAAAAGAACGCAAGGGTACGGATTTTTGTGCAGGATTCCAGTTCTGGTTGTGCCCAAGTAATTTTGACTCAGGGGTCAGTTTGTTAGACAGCACTAAAACCATGCATGATCATTAGACCCTAAAGCCCCATTTTATGGCGGCTTCAGACTATTCTAAGTTACAAAAAAAATTGAATTTTTCTGTCTTTTTGGTCAGTAATGGGGTGTATTTCCACCGGTTCTGAATATAATGGTCTGCTTCAAGCATTCTCGATTAGAGCTTCTGCTCGCAAAAATTGGATGTATTGGCAGGAACCTACAAAGGTGGGAAACACCACCGTATGGTTAAATTGCTTCGCCACTGGAATTTTGACTGGGCTCCGTCTAGAACTCCAATGGTTAGCCTATTGGTTTGCTCTGGCGGCCAACCGGTACTCCACCATCCGAGATTGCACTTGAACGACAAACTTTTAATGGGGGCAGTAATGCTTGAGAGACTCTTTAAGCTAAATCAATTCGGTACCACACCGAAGACTGAAATCATGGCGGGTATCACCACCTACCTGACCATGGCGTACATCATTTTCGTTAATCCAGCCATGCTGGCCGACGCTGGAATGGACAAGGGTGCCGTGTTTATGGCCACCTGTTTAGCCGCCGCTGCGGGCTGTTTCATTATGGGCCTATGGGCCAACCTACCTGTTGCCTTGGCCCCAGGCATGGGTCTAAACGCCTTCTTCACTTACGGCGTTGTTTTGGGCATGGGCCACTCTTGGCAGACGGCCCTTGGTGCCGTTTTCCTAAGTGGTATCGTGTTCTTGCTATTAAGCGTGTTTAAAATCCGCGAAGCCATCATCAACACCATTCCAACCACATTGAAACTGGCCATCGCCGCCGGTATTGGTGCCTTCTTAGCGTTAATCGCACTAAAAAGCTCAGGCATCATCGTTGACCACCCAGCCACACTAGTTGGCCTTGGTGATTTAACTAGCCTATCACCAGCGCTCAGCCTGATCGGCTTCTTCGCGATCATCGCTGCCGTACAGCGTAACATTCCGGGTGCCGTCATGATCGTGGTACTGGGGATTACGGTGATTGGCCTAATTATTGGTGACGTTGAGTTTGCTGGCATTGTCTCTGCACCACCGTCCATTGCCCCAACTTTCATGCAAATGGACCTCGTAGCTGCCCTAGATGTGGCCATGCTAAGCGTCATTTTTGCTTTCTTATTCGTGGATCTATTTGACACCAGCGGTACCTTAATCGCCGTGACTCAGCGTGCAGGTATCGCCAAAGACGGCCAAGTGCCACGTTTAGGCCGTGCGCTGGTTGCCGACTCAACTGCCACCATCGTGGGTGCCGGTTTGGGTACGTCTTCAACCACGTCTTACATCGAATCTGCCTCCGGTGTCGCAGCGGGTGGTCGTACTGGCCTTACCGCGGTAACCGTGGGTGTGCTATTTGTATTGTCTATCTTCTTCGCGCCATTGGCTGGCATGGTGCCAGTTTACGCAACGGCAGGTGCCATCTTATATGTGGCAGTGCTGATGATGTTCACCCTCAAAGAGGTGGAGTGGAGCGACTTAACCGAGGCCGCACCTGTGGCCGTGGTCTTGTTACTGACACCACTGACCTTCTCTATTGCCCACGGTATTACACTTGGCTTCATTACCTACGCAGCGGCCAAGTTACTAGGCGGTCGTGCCAAAGAAGTATCTATGAGCGTGTGGGTGCTTGCTGCCCTTCTATTAGCCAAGGTTGTCTTCATCGGCTAACCCGTGCTGAACGAAAAAAAGCCCGCCATCCTTAGGATGTCGGGCTTTTTTTTCGTCTAGACTAAAGGCATGGAAACCTCTCAGCCGCAACCAGCGATCACGCCGAACGTACCCATGTCATGGATGGCACACTTTGCGGTTGCCTTGGTGGCCTATTCTGTCATGGGCCAACTGGGCCTTACTCTCGCGATTCCCCCTGGGTTTGCTTCCGCTGTCTGGCCCGCTGCCGGAGTGGCCTTAGCTCTGTATATCGTTTACCCCTCATGGGGCACCGTAGCTGGCACCATGGCGGGTTCATTCTTTACCAACTTATTCATCAGCCTACAGGGCGTGGACAACATTGACCCAACCATTGTCATCGGTCCCATGCTGATTGCCTCAGGGGCGTGTGTACAACTTAAGCTCGGACACAACTTATTCATTCGAAAGGTGGGACAGGAATCTTTATTAGATAGCCCTCTAGACATACTGCAATTCATCCTCTATGTCGGCTTAGCAGGCTGCCTAGTCGGATCAACCGTGGGGGTCACCACGCTCGTATTGGTGGGTGCCATTGATTCAAGCATGCTGCTTTTCACTTGGTTCACCTGGTACGTTGGGGACACCATTGGCGTGCTGTTATTTACCCCCATGGTAATTGCCCTGATCAGCGACTCAGATGCGTTACCCCAGTTCCGACGTATCCAAGTGGTGGTACCGACGGTGATCATCTTTCTAGGTGTCTGGGCACTGTTCCTAGTCTCAAACGATCGCACCCATCATGAACGCGAAGTGGTAATGGGCAAGCAGGCCGATGAGCTTTATAAAACCATTCGTGAACGCTTGACCATATCACTCAACAAACTGGCCGCCTACGAGGCTTTTTACAATGCGTCAAACAAGGTCACTTTTAGCGAATTCATGGGGTTCTCCGCAAGCATTATGTCGCAAGACGAGGCCTTTCACGGCATTGGCTTCACGCGCATCATTCAAGATAAAGACCGCAGAGCCGTTGAACGGGAAATTAGGCAGCATGGGTTTCCCAAATTCCGGTTCACAGAACTGACCCCGAATGGCGACTTAATTCCGGCCAAAAAACGCGATATCTATCATCCGGTACTTTATATCCACCCACTCGATAGAAACTGGAAGGCGTTTGGCCTAAATCTTTCTGCCAACCCAGCCAGAAAGTACGCGCTAGAACTAGCCAAAGAAGAAAAGAAACCCATCGCCACAACGCCTATCACCCTCGCACAGGAGACGGTCGGGGCCAAGGCCACCATCATTTACTGGCCTATTTTCAAAACAGCCGAGAAGCAAAGCGAATTTATCGGCTACGTGAGCGGGGTATTACGAATCTATGGCATCTTAGGTGAAGCCCTGCCTGAAGCCGAATCACTAGGGTTTAATATTGATGTGGTGGACGTCACCGAACCCGCCAGACCCTTGCCATTATTAGATCAGAATAAGCCGCATCTTACTGGCTACCAACACCATCATTTCGATGTGGCATTTGCCTCGCGCAATTATTTGATTTCTGTTGTGCCCAACATGGATTATCAGATCGATGCCCGCGATTGGATGACTTGGTTAGTATTGACCGGTGGCCTGTTAATCTGTGCGCTATTGCAAGCGTTCATCTTAACCCTCACCGGTTCTTACGAATTGGTACAAAAAGAAGTGCTCAAGAAAACCCATGATTTAAGGCGCGCAATAAAAGAAGCTAACTCTGCTAACGAAGCAAAGTCGAACTTTCTTGCAAATATGAACCACGAACTGCGTACCCCCATGAACGCCATCATCGGCTTCATTAATCTTTGCTTAAAAACCCAACTGAATTCTCAACAATTCCACTATTTAAAAAATGCAAAATCCGCTTCAGAAACGCTACTCGCATTAATCAACCAGAGTTTAGATTTTGCAAAAATCGAATCCGGACATTTAGAACTGGAAAAGGGCAACTTTTCCGTCCCCCATATTATTAAAAAAATGCAGGCGCTATTTGCACTACAAGCTCAAGAAAGAGGCATCCAATTTTCCATTAAGCTGGAATCTGACTTACCTAATAACGTGCAAGGAGATGAGCTTAGGGTTCAGCAAATTTTTCTAAACTTGCTGAGTAACGCATTCAAATTTACTGACCACGGTGAAGTCACCGTATTCGTGCGCTATCAACGCAGCGATCAGCGATTGATAGTCTCGGTACAAGACAGTGGGGTCGGCATACCCGAGAATATGATCGACAATATCTTTGATGCCTTTAAACAGGCCGATGCTTCTACCAGTCGTCGTTTTGGAGGAACGGGTTTGGGGCTCAGCATTAGTAAGCGACTGGCTCAACTCATGGGTGGTGATATTCAGGTAACCAGTCAAACCGGTACCGGTTCTACCTTCGTCGTGTTGATCGAGCTTCCTGTCACAACAGGCTCATCTTGGTTAAGTCAGGAAGACATTGACCTTGTCTTGAGGGATGACCCTTACCTGAATCAGGGCGAACATCAAGACACACGTCCATTACATGGCAAAAACGTTTTATTGGTAGAAGACGTACTCATGAACCAAATACTTGCCCAAGAACTGCTGCAAGAACTGGGCTTAAATGTTGTGCTTGCTGACAACGGCAAGCAAGCACTGGATGTACTGAGCCATGGCAAGTTTGACGTGGTGCTTATGGACTTACAAATGCCAGTAATGGATGGCTATGAAGCCACACGCATCATTCGTAACGATCCTCAATGGCATAAGCTGCCGATTATTGCCATGACGGCCAATGCTTTAGAATCTGACGTAGAAAAATGCATCGAAGCGGGCATGCAGTCTCATGTAGCAAAACCCATTGAAGAAGAAAAACTGGTCAAAGCCTTACTTTCTGTACTGGCGTAATGCGGGTTTAAGCCATTAACTGAGTGTGTTTAAATAGGCCACAACACTCAAGGGAGAGATTACGTGGAATCGGCACTGACCTGGCTTCAAACCCACCAAGACATCATTACTCAATACGCCCTCAACATTGTTCTCGCACTGGTTTTATTATTTGCGGGTATCAAGTTTTCAAGTTTTTTCAGCGGCGCCTTAGCCAAACTGCTTGAAAAGCAGGCCAAAGATGCCGCCATCGTTAGCTTTATTCGCAGCCTAGTAAAGGCCACTCTCATAGTGTGCTTTGCTGTCGCAGCACTAAGTCAGCTTGGCGTTCAAACCACCACCTTTGTTGCCGTGCTCGGTGCCGCGGGTTTGGCCATTGGCTTGTCACTTCAAGGGTCATTATCCAACTTTGCATCCGGCATATTAATCAGCGTTTTTCGACCATTCAAAGCGGGTGACTTTGTCGACATTGGAGGCACAACGGGAACCGTGCAGTTTATCGATATCTTCTTCACCAAAATTACCACGCCCGATAACCGTCTTGTGGTCATTCCTAATGGCCAAGTCACCAGCCAAAATATTATTAATTACTCAGCCAATGATACTCGCCGTCTCGACTTGGTGTTTGGGATCAGCTATCAATCGAATATCAAAACCGCCAAAGAGACCATCGAGTCCGTTCTTAAGCATCATCCAGATGTGCTCACAGATCCAACCTATTTAGTCGGCGTTGACGCCTTGGCGGATTCCAGCGTAAACCTACTCGTTCGCGCTTGGGTTAGGAACGAACATTTCTTGAGCGCGCGCTTAGACATCACAGAACAAGTCAAACTCGCTCTAGAGGACAATGGCGTCAGCATTCCCTATCAAACCATTGATATTAATATTCATCAAAATACACAGGAGCCTTCATGATGCATCGCTTTGGGATTCCTTTACTCGGCCTAATCTTCTGTGCCGCGGCTCAAGCAGAGAGCAGTAACACCCCCACCACCAAACCCGCTTCCACCACAAAAGGTGAGTTAGAATTAGGGGTCATCAGCACCACGGGGAACACAGAAACCAATTCCATTCAGGGCAAATTGTCCATCACTCAAGATTTAGAGTCGTGGAAAAGCAACTATGTATTTGATGCACTGTACAAAGATGAAAAAGTTGATGATAACGGCGTCAAAAAAACGCAAACCAGCGCAGAAAAATATTTCGCCTCTACACAGTTTGACTACAAACTGCTGAACCAACACTCCGCTTTGTTTCTGTTCGCGTCGTACGAGCAAGACCGGTTTAGCGGTTACGACTACCAGACCTCCGTCGCCGCGGGTTACAGTGAACACTTTCTTAGAACCGCACCTCACGATCTCACCTTAAGCGCCGGCCCCGGTTATAGCATGAGCAAGAACGCTGCAGATGGCGAAAAAAACGACACTGTCATCATCCGTCTGGCCATGAACTACAAGTTTACCCTGAGCGAAAACGCCCGCTTTCAACAGACACTTAGCACCGAAGCTGCCGTCGACTCTGAGGACAACTCAAAAACCAAGTCGGAAACCAGTGTGGCAGCAAAAGTCATGGGCGATCTAAGCTTAAAAGCCGGTTATGCTATTACCCACAACAGCGAGGTGCCAGACGGTACCGAGAATACCGATACATCAACCACTCTGTCCGTCATCTACGTATTCTAAGTTAGTTGGCCTCACTGGCTGCTATTGACGGTGAGGCCATGAAAACCCCTTTGGTCTATTGAACTTATTTCATCCTGACGTATCCTAGGGAAAGATTCATTTAAAGCGGTATTTCCACGTGAGATTCCTATCCCACACATCTCAATGGTTCATTCTATGCTTCTCTCTGATTAGCATGGTTGGCCAGACTGTGTATGCCGTTACTGCACCTTGCCCCAAATTAGGGGGCGTCAACGAGGCGGCCGCGCAAGCGACTATGGAAAATCATAGCCATCACTCAATGAGCCCTGATATGCCCATGGAGGCCTCCTCACTTTCTGACGCTCACCCATGCGACGATGGTGGCCAATGTAATAATGATGAGTGCCCGATGAACGCCTGCTCTGCTGCTGCCGTCATGGGCCTCACTGCCTCTAAATCCACTCCTCGATCCCATGAGCACCTGCGGGTAAGCCTGCCTAACCTTTACGTCAACCAGCACGGGAAAAGTCTTTTCCGCCCACCGATTTCGGCTTAACACACCCTTATTGCGCCCAAAATTGGGCTGAATCCATCATTTTTGTTAAGCGAAGTATCATCATGAAAACCTTTATTATCATCGCTGCCTTATTGCTATTGGCTGGTTGCAGTCAAGCCGGCAGCGAAAAAGCAATCGACTCATTAACCGTCTACAAAACCCCTAGTTGCGGTTGTTGTAATGACTGGCTCAATCACTTATCCACATCGGGTATCCCATTCACAAGCGAAAACAGACCGAGCCTCGCCCAACTTAAAAGCGAACTCGGCATCGCTCCCAATGTGCGCTCCTGCCATACCGGTGTGAGCACAGAAGGCTATGTATTTGAGGGCCATGTTCCAGCTAAATGGATTCAAGCATTCTTAGCACAACCGCCTGAAGGGGCATTAGGTTTAAGTGTCCCCGGCATGCCACTGGGCAGTCCTGGAATGGAGGTGCCTGACGGTCACGGCGGATCCAAATTTATGCCATATCAGGTTCTTTTACTGATGAAAGACGGCACGTCAAAACCGTTCGCCGACGTCCCAACCTACGATAGCCAATTTTAAGGGGGTCTCATGATTAAATTGATTTTAACCTTGGTGGTTGGTGTGACCTTGGGCGTCGTGGCAGGAGCCTTTCTTTGGCCAAACGCTCCCAGCGCTAGCGATACCTCTGCCGAGAAACAGCCCTTGTACTGGGTCGCACCCATGGACAGCAATTACCGTCGAGACAAACCTGGAAAGTCTCCAATGGGAATGGATCTTGTGCCCGTTTACGAAGACAGCGAAGGAGACCATGATGCTGGCCCCGGCACCATTTCCATTTCATCGGCCGTGGTGAACAACCTTGGGGTTGTGAGTGAGGCCGCCCGCAATCGACCACTCACACAGGACATTTACACCGTAGGGTTCGTGCAGTACGACGAAAACAAATTAATTCATATTCATCCGCGAGTAGCCGGCTGGATTGAAAAGCTCTATGTGAAAGCAGCAGGCGATCCGGTTAAGCACAATCAGGCTTTGTACGCACTATACAGCCCAGAACTCGTCAACGCTCAGCAAGAATACCTTGCCGAATTACAACGGGGTCAGGCCGGTTTAATCGAAGCCGCAGCCGAACGATTACGTGCGCTACAAATCAGCGAACGTTTTATCAAGGAATTAAAGAACAGCCGCAAAGTAAAACAATCTGTGACCTTCTATGCGCCACAAGAAGGTGTCATCGACAATCTAAATATTCGCGAAGGGTTTTACGTACAACCCGGCACGACCATGATGTCCATTGGATCCCTTAAACAAGTCTGGGTTGAAGCAGAAGTATTTGAACGACAGGCTAATCTCGTGGATGTGGGCCAGGCCGTCACGATGACATTGGATTTTCTACCTGGCCGCGAATGGCAAGGTCGTGTCGATTATGTTTACCCTTCGCTGGATACCAAAACTCGAACCCTGCGAGCGCGTTTAAAATTCGACAACTATGACCGAGCATTAAAGCCAAACATGTTTGCGCAAGTGAGCATTCATGTGAATGCTGAAAGGCACGGTCTCACTGTACCCAAAAGTGCCCTCATTCGTGGTCGTAATGCAAACCGAGTCGTTCTCGATTTAGGTCAAGGCCAGTTCAAATCCGTAGAGGTCAAAATTGGATCAATGACTGAGGAATTTGTGGAGATAGAACGCGGATTATCGGAAGGCGAACGTGTCGTGATACGCGCTCAATTTTTATTGGACAGCGAATCAAGTAAAGAGTCTGACTTTAAGCGTATGAGCCACCCTCTTACCTTACCAAATGCAACCGTCATGGGCTCAGTGAACAGTATCGACCTGTCAGCACGTGTCGCAAACATTAGCCGGGGGCCCATTGAAAAGTGGAACCGAGGCCCAGCCACTCTCGATTTCCAAATTAAACCTAGCGTCGATGCCAGTAGCATAGTGACAGGCAGCCATGTTGAATTTACTTTCGTCATCGATGACGGGGAATTTTGGATCACTGACATTCGGCCCATGCAACACACAATGATTCAAGGGCAATCCGATCACGGAGGCCACGAATAGCATGATCCATCACATTATTAATTGGTCGATTCACAACCGGTTTTTGGTGTTACTGGCGACGCTTATTCTAATCGGCGTGGGCGGCTTCGCGATTAAAAATACCCCTGTGGATGCCATTCCAGATTTATCTGACGTTCAAGTCATTATTAAAACCAGCTACCCAGGTCAAGCTCCACAAGTCGTACAAGACCAGGTCACCTACCCTCTGACAACGGCCATGCTGTCGGTTCCGGGCGCCGAAACAGTACGCGGCTTCAGTTTCTTTGGCGACAGCTACGTCTACATTATTTTCGACGAAGACACTGACTTGTATTGGGCCCGATCCAGAGTATTAGAATACCTCAGTCAGGTAGCACCCAGTTTACCTGCCAATGCAAAACCCCAATTAGGGCCAGACGCAACTGGCGTAGGCTGGGTCTATTTATATGCTTTGGTCGACAAAACTGGCAAACATGATTTAAGTGAGCTGCGCTCCTTACAAGACTGGTTTTTAAAATACGAATTACAAACGGTGCCGGGTGTGAGTGAGGTGGCCAGCGTTGGCGGCATGGTTAAGCAATACCAAGTTACCGTGCACCCTGAAAAATTAAGAGCGTTTAACGTACCGCTATCTCATATTCAAATGGCCATTAAACAAGCTAATCAAGAAGTGGGCGCTTCGGTTGTCGAAATGGCCGAAGCTGAATATATGGTGCGAGCTACTGGTTACCTGCAATCTCAAACCGACATAGAAACCATTCCACTTGGTTTAAACGACAACGGTACACCATTACTGCTAAAAGACATCGCAACCGTTGAACTGGGCCCGCAAATGCGTCGAGGCATTGCTGAACTGAACGGCCAAGGCGAAGTAGCCGGCGGTATCGTAGTCATGCGCTTCGGTGAAAATGCACAGCAAACGATTGATGGTGTAAAAGAAAAATTAAACCAGCTTCAGAAAGGTCTACCCGAAGGGGTTGAAGTGGTTACGGTTTATGATCGTTCTGGTTTAATTGAGCGTGCGGTCGACAATTTAAAATCGAAACTCATTGAAGAGTTGATCATGGTCGCATTGGTCTGTGTCTTGTTTCTCTTCCATTTACGCTCATCTTTAGTCGCCATCATTAGTTTGCCCATCGGCATTCTCACGGCCTTCATCGTTATGTATTTCCAAGGGCTAAATGCAAACATCATGTCTCTGGGTGGCATCGCCATCGCCATTGGCGCCATGATAGACGGTGCTATCGTCATGATCGAAAATCTACACAAGCACATCGAGCGTTTTAACGAGAGCGGAGACACACTCACCAACGAAAGACGATGGCAACTCGTCATGCAAGCCAGCCAAGAGGTCGGCCCTGCACTCTTCTTTAGCTTGCTAATTATTACCGTAAGTTTTGTACCCGTTTTTACACTGGAAGCCCAAGAAGGCAGAATGTTCTCTCCTCTTGCCTTCACCAAAACCTATGCAATGGCAGCCAGTGCCGCACTCGCCATCACGTTGGTCCCCGTGCTCATGGGCTACTTTGTGAGAGGTCGGATTTTGCCCGAAGAAAAAAATCCGGTAAATCGGGCACTCATTCACGGCTACCGACCATTATTAAAACGCGTGTTGGCTTACCCAAAAACCACGCTAGCCGTCTCGTTGCTATTTCTCACTAGCGCACTGTATCCACTACAACATATCGGCAGTGAATTCATGCCGCCTTTAGATGAAGGCGATCTGATGTATATGCCCACCACCTATCCTGGGTTATCTATAGGCAAAGCAAGGGAGCTTTTACAGCAAACCGACAAGCTCATCGCGAGCGTGCCCGAAGTCGAAAACGTCTTTGGAAAAATCGGGCGTGCTGAAACGGCGACGGATCCGGCGCCACTGACGATGATTGAAACCTTTATTCAATTAAAACCAAGATCGCAATGGCGCGACGGTGTCACCACTGAAAGTCTTAAGCAAGAACTCGACAACCTCGTCAAGCTACCGGGCCTAACCAATGCCTGGGTAATGCCAATTAAAACTCGCATCGACATGCTTGCGACAGGCATTAAGACCCCTGTTGGCATTAAAGTGGCGGGGCCAGATCTATCCGTTATTCAAAATATTGGGCAACAACTGGAAGAGGTTCTGAATAAAGTGGAAGGTACCGCGTCCGTTTACAGCGAGCGAGTTGCCGGTGGACGTTACATCAAGATCGATATCAAACGTGAA
>Ga0181591_10000422_pt1 | contig 33285 bp, 29 predicted proteins | sample 071ome_33_FD_133757 | JGI IMG/M metagenome (GOLD analysis project Ga0181591, IMG submission 133757) | Coastal salt marsh microbial communities from the Groves Creek Marsh, Skidaway Island, Georgia - 071412AT metaG (megahit assembly) | ecosystem: Environmental > Aquatic > Marine > Intertidal...
GAGGATTATACCGTACCGCGTCATGTCATGATTGCCCATGACTAGAACAGGCTTGGGGATGTCCGATGACTGAACAAAAGGCAGCACTCGTCACCGGCGGCAGTCGCGGCATCGGCGCGGCGATTGTCAACCGTCTCATAGACGACCAGATATGGGTTATCACGTGCGGGCGTGGCCCCCGTCCGGATCATCTCAACCCGAAAGCCGAATGGATCACGGCGGATATCTCTGATGCCGATGCTGTAAACCGCATCTTCGCTTTGGTTGAAAACCTCAGCGGGCGCCTTGATATGCTCGTCAATAATGCCGGTATTCAGGTGGAAAAAACCGTCGTCGATTCAACCGATGAGGATTGGGACCGCGTCATGGGTATCAACGCAAAAGGCGTCTTCCTGACAACACGGGCAGCACTACCGATAATGATCAGGGGCGGTGGCGGCAGTATCGTGAATATCGGCTCCATCTCCGGCAACCACGCCGATCCTTCCATGGCGCTTTATAACGCCTCAAAGGCATTTGTTCATGGCCTGACGCGATCCGTTGCCGTTGATCATGGCAAAGACGGGATCAGATGCAACGCGATTTGCCCGGGCTGGATAATGACCGGTATGGCAGATGCGGCCTTTGCCCTTTCATCCGACCCGGAAAAAGCCCGGCAAGATGCGCTCAACAGACACGCTACAGGACGTTTCGGCAGACCGGAGGATATCGCCGCAGCGGTTACCTGGCTTCTTTCCGACGAAGCCGCTTTCGTCACAGGCCAGACACTGACTGTTGACGGAGGCCTTATCGCCGCAACACCAATTCGCCCTGAATTAAGTTAACTTAATAAGTGAATAAGATTATGAATAATATTGAAAAAGTTGGAATTATAGGATCAGTTGTTATCGGAGCAAGTTGGAGCGCCCTGTTCCTTGCTTCGGGTTATGAGGTGGTGAATTACGACCCCAGACCTGACAATAAAGAGGAAACCCTGCGGTATATTGAAAAGGCATGGGCGCATCTCGAAGCTCTGGACAGCGTGAAAGAAGGCGCCTCTCCTTCCCGTATCAGCTTCACCGGTGATCCGGCAAAAGCTGTTGAGGGTTGTGGTTTTATTCAGGAAAGCGTGCCTGAACGTCTGGATATCAAACACGAAACATACGGCCGGATTGAAGCTGCCTTTGCTGAGGATGCGATCATCTCCACCAGCTCCTCCGGGCTTCTTTTGGGCGATATGCAGGCCGGTCTCAAAGATCCGTCGAAACTTATTCTCGGCCATCCGTTCAACCCGCCTCACCTTATCCCCCTTGTCGAATTGCTGGGTAACGAACATACAGCCGAAGGGATACTTGATCGCGCGGCGCAGTTTTATGAAAGCTGTAGCAAGGTTACCATTCGCGTGAACAAGGAAGTGCCGGCCCATGTTGCCAATCGCCTGCAGGCCGCGCTCTGGCGTGAGGCAATCAGTCTCGTGGCCGAAGGAGTCGCCAGCGTAGAAGATGTCGACAAGGCTGTAACGGCAGGCCCGGGGCTGAGATGGTCTGTCATGGGCCCGCATATGCTGTTCAGTCTCGGTTCCGGCGGCGGCGGGATAAAAACATTCTGCGAAAGGTTTGGTCCTAGTTTCCATACATGGTGGAAATCCATGGGTACGCCAGACCTGACACCTGAAGTCATCAGCCTTCTTCAAAATGGTATTGAGCAGGAAGAAGCAGGACGTGATTTTGATACCCTTTCGGCTGAACGTGATGCTAAACTTATTGCGAGCATCAAGGCTTTAAGGGAAATTCAATCATGACCGAAGTGTCAAACCCGATCCGTGCAAGTATGGAAATCATCTGGCACCTGACTTGCGGGGAATGCAGTTTTTACTGGACGTATCCGACCATGAACGTGCATGAAAGCATTGATGCCAGACCAATGCACTGCCCTCTCTGCGGCACCAAAAACCCTGTCAAGATAGAAGCATCACCAGAAAGCCCGGCCTGATGCCAACCAAACAAATCTCTTTACCTCAAGGGGTATCCGCCAGCAATGCTTCCATGGGGAGCATGTTCTTCATTGGTGCCATGTTTGTTTTCGCCACCCAGGATGGTATTTCCAAATATCTGGCCCTGACCTACAGCGTCTTTTTCATTGTTATGATCCGTTATTGGGCTTTCGGTGTTTTTGTTCTGGCCCTCAGCGCACGCAGACCCGGCGGAATACGTGCTGTCGCCCGATCTGCGGCGCTACCTGTACAGATCTTCCGTGGTGTTCTGCTGGTGATACAGATCTGCTGTATTGTGTGGAGTTTCAGACATATCGGCCTGATTAATACCCACAGCGTTTTTGCATCCTATCCTTTGATGGTCACGGCTTTGTCTGTTCCTCTGTTAGGAGAAAAGGTGGGCCTCCGGCGTTGGCTTGCCATCTGCGTCGGTTTTGGTGGCGTTTTGATTATTCTGCAGCCAGGATCAAGTGTTTTTTCCCCATCCTCGTTATATCCTCTCGGTTTCGCCGTCATGTTTGCGCTTTACAATATTGCCACCCGCTATGTTGCGCGGGTGGACCGGCCGGAGACGAGTTTTTTCTGGACCGGCATAAGCGGTGCGGTGACCATCACCCTTATTGGCCCGTTTTACTGGGATCCGATGCAGACAAGCTTTGACTGGATGTGGATGGGGATACTCAGCATAACCGGAACCCTTGGTCACTACCTGATGATCAGGGCGCTGGACCTGACCGAAGCATCCCGAGTTCAGCCTTTCGTCTTTCTTCAGACGGCATTTGCAAGCGGTATCGGCATTATCATTTTTGCCGAAGAGCTGAGGTCAACGACCATACTTGGGACCTCCATCGTTGTTGCATCCGGGCTGTTTACGCTATGGCGTGAACAACTCAACGCACGGAAAGCCGCCAAATCCCGCATGGAAGATTAATCATCAAACCATGTATCAGCGACTTGTCTTTATCAGAGGCTCATTTCATAATCATTGTATAAACCACATTCGGGGAATTTGATGCAAATCGATCTTGAACACTTTACACCCTACCTGTCCCTGACAGGGGGGGTGCTTATCGGCCTTGCCGCCCTCTTGCTTCTCCTAGCGAATGGGCGCGTAATGGGTATCAGCGGTATTATCGGGGGACTGATAAGCCCTGGCGATGAAAAAGATGAGCGCAGTTGGCGCCTGGTTTTTATCGCCGGCGTTATTTTAGGCCCTTTCCTTGTCATGCAGTTGACCGGCACACCGATTGAGATACGTCCCGCAGCCTCAGGTTTCTGGCTCATGGCAAGCGGGCTGATTATCGGCCTCGGCACCGCCATCGGTTCGGGATGCACATCAGGACACGGAATTTGCGGATTGGCCCGGCTTTCCATCCGCTCTCTTGTCGCAGTGATGATCTTCATGACCAGCGCGATCATTACCGTCGGCCTCACCCGCCACATATTCTGAGGATATATCGATGATACTTTTTGCTTCGTTGATTACAGGTGTTCTCTTCGGTATGGGCCTTGCCCTTGGTGGCATGCTCGACCCTTCAAAAGTTATCGGTTTCCTTGATATATTCGGGCTTTGGGATCCGTCTCTTGCTTTTGTCATGGGTGGAGGTGTCCTTGTCAGCGGCATTGGCTATCGCCTTGCTATTTCACGTGGCAGGCCTTTTCTTGCTGAAACCTTTATGCTTCCTGCAAGCCAGCTGATAGATCGCCCGCTTGTGATTGGTGCAGCCCTTTTCGGCATCGGATGGGGGATCTCCGGCCTCTGCCCCGGTCCGGCTGTGGCTTCTGCCCTGCTCAACCCTGCAGACGGAATCGGATTTGTCCTTTTCATGATTGCGGGCTTAACATTAGGACGCGTGATCAAAAGAAGGATGTAACCCATGACTGGCTCAAACCGCATCAAACCTGACGATATCCAGAAATGGGATAACGACCATGTGTTTCACCCGTGGGAGTCGATGGGGACGGACGATGCTGATCTCGGCATTATCAATGCCGCTTCAGGCATCTATATGACCGATCCCGACGGCCGCCGCATGATTGATGGTCCCGGCGGGATGTGGTGCGTGAATATAGGTCATGGAAGAGCCGAAATGGCCAAAGCCATTTCAGATCAGGCCAGCAAACTTGGCTATTCCAGCCCATGGACTTCAGCCACCAAACCTTCCAGCATCCTTGCCAGAAGAATTGCCGAAAAAACACCGGGTGACCTGAACACCGTGTTTTTCACCACCGGCGGGTCTTCAGCGGTGGATACAGCTCTTCGCTTTGTTCATTTTTACAACAATATCAAAGGGCGGCCTGAAAAAAAGATCACCATTGCGCGGGAAAAGGGATATCACGGGTCCACCTACCTTTCCGCCAGCGTATCCGGCAAGGAACGAGACCGTAAATTTCTTGACACAAACAAGGACATGGTTCGCTTTCTGCCGAATGTGAACCCTTATATCCGTCCTGAAGGGATGAGTATTGAGGCCTGGCGTGACGAGAAACTGGCTGACCTTGAAAACATGATCCTTGCCACCGGCCCGGAAAAGGTTGCCGCCTTTATCGCGGAGCCTATTCTCGCTTCAGGAGGCGTGATTGTACCCCCGGAAGGATATCATAAGGGATGCCTTGAAATCTGCCGTAAATATGACGTGCTTTATATTTCAGATGAAGTGGTAACCGGTTTCGGTCGCCTCGGCCATTGGTTTGCTTCACAAGAGGTTTTTGGCATTACCCCTGATATCATCACCTGCGCCAAAGGGCTGACTTCAGGGTATGTTCCCATGGGTGCGGCCATTTTCTCAGATAGCCTTCTGGCTGACATTCAGGATGAAAATAACGGCGATATTCTGTTTTCGAACGGATACACCTATTCCGGCCATCCGGTTTCCGCCGCCGCGGCCCTGAAGAACATGGATATCATCGAAGAGGAAAATCTTCTTCGGCATGTGCGTGAAATCACACCGCATTTCCAGGCAAGGCTGAAAGAACTTGGCAACAGGCATCGCATCATTGGTGATGCCCGCGGAATGGGACTTCTGGGATGTCTTGAAGGTGCCGCAGCACCAGGAAGCCCTGAAAGCATCAAGCTTCCTATTGACCTTGAATTTGGCCACCGGATGGATGTTGCAACAGAAAAACGTGGTCTGCTTGTCCGCCCCATCATCAATATGTGTGTATTTTCGCCTCCTCTTGTCATCACCAAAGAGGAAATCGATACCATGTTTGATATCCTTGACGAGGCGATTGCCGAAGTTCAGGCCGAAATGATGCCCTAAATTTTCAGTTGTTGATGTCTTTTTACATGATAGGATAAATGAGTTTATCCGGGAGGAACACACATGAACGTATTTACAAAAACATTGATGTCAGCTGTTGCGGTTGTATCTGTTTCCAGCATGACACTCGCCGCCGACAATGATCTGGTCATTCTTGACTGGGCAGGCTACGAAGACCCGAACTTCTTTCAGGCCTATATCGACAAACATGGCGATGCGCCAACGTATTCTTTCTTCTCAGATGAAGAGGAAGCCTTTCAGAAAATCCGGGCCGGGTTCAAGGCTGATCTTGGCCATCCCTGCTCGCAGTCCGTGATCAAATGGCGTGAAGCCGGTATTATCGAGCCTATCGACACCTCGCGCCTTAAAAACTGGGACAAGGTGATTTCGAATTTCAAGAACATGGAAGGCTTCAATGTCAACGGTGAGCAGTGGGTTATGCCGGTAGATTGGGGTGCAACTGCCCTGACCTATCGTACAGACCTTGTTTCCGATGCTGAAGCCGCCACCCTGCAATCCTTTGCCGATCCGAAATTTGCCGGACGGATATCAATTGTTGATAACGTTGACGACGCCTATGCCCTCGGCTTTCTTGCAACAGGCGTTACGGACTGGAACAAGGCCACTATGGCTGACCTCGACAAAGCTTCGGCATTTTTGCGGGAAGTTCACAAGAATGTCCGGACCTACTGGCAGGATGGGGCCGAAGTCCGCAGTCTGATGGCAAGTGGCGAGATCCTTCTGTCCTGGTCCTGGAACGAAGTCGCGGTTATTCTTGAATCCGAAGGCGTACCGGTCGGCATGAACCGTGACACCAAGGAAGGATCTTCTACATGGGTTTGCGGCTATGTCATGCTCAAAGATGGCGGCGGATCAAAGGACAAGGCCTATGACTTCCTCAACGCCTGGCTTGAAGACAGTTCGGCAAATTACATCGTTACCGAATGGGGATATGGCCATTCGAATGGTGAAGTCATGAATGCCATCGGCGAAGAAAACGGTTTTGGCACACTGGAAAGCTATTCCAAGAACACGCTTTGGCAGGCACCTGTGAACCCAGCCATGCGTGAGAAGATGATCAAGGAATTCGAGCTCATCAAAGCTGGTTTCTGAACCCATTCACAAAAACGGAAAAGGCGGGTTTTACCCGCCTTTTTTATGCCTGATCCACGAATTTAGTCATTCTCTCTTCAGCTCAACAGCAAGAGAGATTCCCGGCCGAGCCCCAGTCTTGTTGTCTCGCCGATATCCAGTACACGTCGCCCGGCTGTGTTGCGCATGGAAACGCTGACTTCACGCTCCAGCCCTTCCACGGCAATTTCATAATAGGTCATATCTCCGTAATATGCGGTGTCAGTGACCGTACCGGTAATTTCAATTTCCGCCTTATCGCTGGATGAGAAAAGGATCGTAAGCATTTCAGGTCGGATACCGATCGATACATCTCCCGGCTGAAGCGGGATGGGCATCTGATCCGGGCTGATGGTCATGGTCCCGAGAGGGCCGGCATCAATTTCAATCCCCTTTTCCGTAACAGATTTCAGCGTACCTTCCATGAAGTTCATTATGCCGATAAACGAAGCGATACGTTTATCAAGGGGTCTTTTATAAAGAACCTGTGGTGTGGCGAGCTGGGCAATCTTGCCGTTGAACATCACGGCAATCCGGTCGCTCATGGTCAGCGCTTCTTCCTGGTCGTGCGTCACAAGAATAAAAGTGATACCCACCGTCCGCTGCAAGTTTCTGAGCTCAACCTGCATCTGCTCTCTCAGCTTTTTATCGAGGGCTGACAAAGGCTCATCGAGAAGAAGAACTTTGGGTTTCATGATAAGAGCGCGAGCAAGTGCAACCCGCTGCCGTTGCCCTCCGGACAACGCATGGGCAGGCCGGGTGTTATACCCTTCAAGATCAACAAGCCGGAGCATCTCATTCACCCGCACCCGCTGGTCTTCCCTGGAAAGGTTCTGCTTTTTAAGGCCATAAGCCACATTTTCCTCAACATTAAGATGCGGAAAGATGGCATAGGACTGGAAAACCATGTTGGTGGGCCGGTGGTTCGGCTCCACCTGATCCATATCCCGGCCAGCAATGACTATACTTCCTTCATCCGGATGCTCGAACCCTGCAATCAGGCGGAGCAGTGTTGTCTTACCGCATCCTGACGGCCCGAGAAGGGAGAAAAATTCCCCTTCCCTGATCACCGCATCCACGCCGTTGACAGCAAGAACATCGCCGAACGACTTTTTGACAGTATTTAATTCGACCATCGGACGTGTGTCTGTTGAAATACTCATCTTTTCCTTTACCCATTCCGAATTTCTGAAGAGCCTGAACCGACAAGAGCCGCTGATTTCTTCCGGTAATATTCCCCGAGCGTCAGCAAGATCAGCGACAAGACCAGCATGATAAAGCCCAATGCCATCACTCCCGGAAGTTTTGAAGGAAACCTCAGCTGTGACCATATATACACCGGCAGGGTCGGCTCAGTTCCCGTCAGAAAGAATGCGATGATGAATTCATCGAGCGACAACGTAAAACCAATGAGAAGCGATGATATCAATCCCGGCATGACAAGTGGCAGGATAACGCGGAAGAATGTTTCCCGTCTGGTTGCTCCCAGATCAAGCGATGCTTCCTCAAGAAATTTATCCATATTGTTGAACGCGGAAAGAAGAATGGCGATGGAAAACGGCATGCAGATCAGAACATGACCAAGAATAACCGTCCAGACATTAAGCTCAATACCCAGCTGGACAAGAACAATCAGCAATGATACCCCAACGATGATCTCCGGCAACACCAGCGGCAGCATCAAAAAGGACATGATCGGTTTTTTGCCGAGAAAATCGTACCGCGCCGCAGCCCTTGCGGCCAGAACACCAAAACATGTGCTTAGTACCGAGGCGGAAATACCTACAATCAATGAATTTTTAAGCGCGACCAGCAAGGTGCTTTCCCCGGCCAGCCCCTCAAACCATCTGAAGGTGAAACCTTTGAGAGGAAAGGCAATGACCGCGCTGTCGTTGAAGGCAAAAAGCGGCAACAAGAGAACAGGCGCATAGAGAAAAACAAGATAAACACCAACAAATATGGTCAGATATCTGGGTGCTCCCGTCATGACTGACTCCTGAGATAGCGGCGATTGAAGAAAACAAAACATGCCGCAATCATGCCGACAATCAGCATCGCTGAAACCGCAAGCGCCGCCCCGAGTGGAGCGTTATTCGCCTTGGAGAACTGAACCTGGATCATATTGGCAATCATCAGCCCGTCGGTACCGCCGACAAGCTTCGGCGTGATATAATCACCTATCGTTGGAATAAAGATGATGAGTGAAGCCGCAACGATGCCGGGCATGGCCAGCGGCAGGGTAATTCTAATAAAACGCTGGAAAGCCGTATCCCCCAGATCACGGGCAGCTTCAAGGAGCGAGCGGTCTATTTTTTCAAGTGAAACAAAAATTGGCAGTATCGCAAATGGCGCCCAGGCATGGGCGAGGGAAAGAACAACAGCATTCGCGTTATAGAGAATAAAGGTCAGCGGCTCTTCAATAACAGAAAGCCATTGCAGTGTTGAATTCAAAACACCGTTATACCCGAGGATGATTTTCCACATGAAAATACGCAACAGATAGCTCGTCCAGAACGGTATCGTGATCAGAAAAAGCCAGAGCGATTTTCGCTTTCCCCCGTAAAAAGAAATAAAATACGCCATGGGAAAGGCAAGGATGACCGTGCATAACGTCACCAGAATCGAAATCACAAGAGAACGCTGCATCAGCATCCGGTAGACAGGATGCGTCCAAGCCTCTTCATAATTGGCAAAAGACAGTGTTCGATCAAGGTCAAGGTAGTTCTGCGTCCAGAAACTGAGCAGAAGCATCATCAGTAAGGGCGCGGCAAGCAGGAGCAGGGAAAACCCGAATGGCCCGGCAACAAGTTTTAATCCCGACCGCGACTCCCGCGTGAACCAATCTTTCATGTGCCCGGCCCAACCCGGTTTTCAGCCAGTGTTTTATTGCAACTCAACAACGAACCTGATGGCGGTTCGTCGTCCTGGGTTACAACAGGTATCTCTTGACGTAGCCTGTCATGATAAGAACGTACACCGCCCTCCAGATCAGAAAGAATAGCTCCGTCATAGGCGCTTGACTGAATGGCTTCCTGCACCCACACGGTCAGCATACGGTCTTCTTCGGCGGTGAGATTATCAATCCGTGAGGAAAGGTATCGGGCAGCACGTGTCACCCGATCCTCATCGGCACGGCGATAGATGGCACCGCGAACAGCCGTAGAATTAACCCCGAGGGGAATATCCTGATAAAAGATCACCGCATCAGGATAAAGACCGATAACGCTGTTCGGATAAATCCCCATATATACCCACTGATGCGGCAGATCGCTCCAGGGTTTGGGGAGATGATCAAGGAGTTTTCTGTAATTCTTGACTGACCAGAGCTTTGCCGGACCATCATTCATCACGCCAACGGAACGGAAAGTATCCCCGACCATCACGTCATCCACGTAATTTTTACCGTAAAGGTCATGCAATCCGGGATGGGCCATAGCCACGTGATACCCTTCATTATCGACATCACGTACAGATTTCCAGTTTACCGGCGCCTCTTCCATCAGGTAGATGCCATCTTCGGAAGGCTGAAGATCTTCAAGGTGATAGTTCGCTGCTTCCTGATCGAATCTTTTCAATACAGTAGCAATCGAAGGCTGGGGGCCTTTCTGAAAACGAATAAAAACAAACCCGTGCCAGATTTCCATCTCAACCGGTTTCAGCCCCCATTCTTCCGGGTCTAGTTTGGGGAAACTCCGCGGTTGTGCCGGTGATCGCAGGCGTCCGTCCAGCTCAAAACTCCAGGCGTGGAAAGGACAGGTTATAACGCCGGGGCAATTCCCCTTTTCTTTTGCCACAACACGCGAGCCACGGTGACGACATAAATTATGAAAGGCGCGAACCTCACCATCCTGCCCGCGAATGATAATGGCGCGCTCTCCGACAAGATCAAACGTTATGTAGTCACCAGGGTTCGGAAGATCTGAGACATGACAGGCCATCTGCCAGTACTGACGAAAAAGCGTGTCGCATTCCAGATCATAAAGTTCCTTGTTCGAATAACACCAGCCTGGCAGTCCTTCCCGGCCTTCGGTAATATTATGTTGACGCGCTGTATCCATGTATTTCGTTATGGCTGCTTGCAATTCATCTGATCAATTTTCATAATCATACCCTGTATAACGCAATATTCCAGCATGGTTTTTAATCCTGCGCAACCTGCAATAAACGCTGATGACTGGGCAAACTTGGGGAAAAGAATGATGTATGATGCAATTATCATTGGTGCTGGTCATAACGGGTTGACGGCCGCGGGATATCTGGCTGGCAAGGGTAAGTCCGTGCTGGTACTTGAGCGACGTGATGTAATAGGCGGTGCAGCCCTGACCACCGAATTTGCCCCGGGTTTCCGGAATTCAGAATTTTCCTATGTGGTCAGTCTGCTTGATCCTGAAGTGATCCGTGATCTCCGCCTTGAAGAACACGGGCTTGATATTATCCCCCGCGAAGGCGCTTCGATCACCTTTGGCCCGGAGGGGCATCTGTGGCTGCCCCAGAAACTTGAAGATTCCTGCCGTGAAATTGCAAAGTTTTCGGAAAAAGATGCGAAAAACTATGCGATACTCGATGATGTACTGGAGGAAATCTGCGCCATTCTCCGGCCATTGATGAAACAATCCCCGTATAACATAACCTCATCGTTGTTCAGCCAGATCTCCGATACTGTCTCAACAGGGCGCGTGCTGGCAAAGGCATCCCTTGAAAATCGGGCCCATCTTGCCGAGCTCATGACCAAATCGGTCGGCCATTATCTCGATCAGTGGTTTGAAACCGATATCCTCAAGGGCACGATGGCTTACAGCGGCAGTGTCGGGAATTTTGTCAGCCCCTACCATCCCAGTACAGCTTATGTTCTGCTTCATCATGTATTCGGCCAGGTCAACGGCAAGACAGGGGCATGGGGTCATGCCCGTGGTGGAATGGGGGCCATAACTCAGGCCATGGCCCGTTCAGCCCGGTCACGCGGTGTTGAAATCAGAACCGAGGCTGAGGTCACCGGCGCATTGATACATAACGGACGCATTGAAGGTGTCCGCCTTGCGAATGGAGAAGAAATACGATCACGCAGTGTCATTGCCAACTGCCATCCGCAGATACTGTTTGGTGATATTATCAGCCATGATGATCTGCCTGATGATTTCAGCCGGCGAATCAAGGGATACCGATCTGAATCCGGGAGTTTCCGCATGAATCTGGCCTTAAGTGAATTGCCGCGATTCACCTCCCTCAAAGGTCTGGACACCCCGCCGGAGATGATGCTCAACGGCTCAAACAACATCATGCCATCCATCCCTTACATTCAGAAAGCCTATGATGACGCCTGCACCCATGGATGGGCCCGAAAACCGGTGATTGAATTCTGTATCCCGAGCCTCCTTGACGACAGTCTGGCGCCGGATGGATCCCATGTTATGAGTCTTTTCTGCCAGCATTTCCGTCGTCATCTGCCAGATGGCCGGAGTTGGGATGATGCCCGTGATGAAGCCGCGGACACTGTTATTGACACGATCGAAGAATTTGCCCCCGGCTTCCGCCAATCCATCGTGGCAAGGCAGATCAATTCCCCCCTTGATATCGAACGTAAACTCAACATGGTGGGCGGTGATATTTTCCACGGGGCATTGCACCTTGATCAGCTCTACTCCATGCGGCCTGTCGTCGGGTCAGCGGATTACAGAATGCCTCTTAAGGGCCTGTACCTTGGCGGCTCTGGTGCCCATCCGGGAGGCGGGGTCAGCGGCCTGCCAGGACGCAACTGCGCACGCGCTGTTTTACGGGATATCTAGGCGCTCTTTCCATCAGCAAGCGGTACGCTCGGCACCCAGCAATATCCCATTGGGTCAAGAATAAACGCTTCCCGTATTCCATGTTCTTTATCCACCGGATGCTGGAGCACATGCCAGCCATCGGTTGCCTCAGCCCTGCTTACCGCGGCATCCGGATCAACATCAAAAAGCCTGAGCTCAACCCCGACACCGCGCATCTCGGCTTCCTTGAGGCAGGCATGATAAGGATTGTTTGCATAACTCTTATCGGCATGTATCTGGATAAGAGTGTTGATTTCAGGCGGAGACTTCCATGAAAGAAGGGCAAAAAAGGCATCCACCCGGATCAGCTTCAGTGCCATGATGCGGGAAAGTTCCGGGGCATAGGTGAGCGGATCAGGACAGAGAAGATTTACCCCCATCCCCTTGAGGCGGCGCCCCAGATCATCAGCCTCAATGTCTTTCAGGTTCAAATCCGGCATTAATCCAGCATAAGTTCAGGCCAGCGTGCTGTAAACCTCGCATAGTCAGCTTCGGAAAGGGTAACTTCCATTTCCTCGCAACCATTGTCCTGCATGAAGGTATGATGCACCCTGCCTTGCGAAAACAGCCATGCTCTTGCGGCCCCTTCATGTGGGGGTAACGTGATTTTAAGGATATGATCCTGTATCGATAAAAGATGCTCTATTCTGTTCTCAAGGTCAGCGATACCTTCACCGGTCAGCGCCGAAATCATCACAGGTTCGGTGAAACGTTCACAAACCGTTGCCGCAATGTCACCGGCAATATCCGCCTTGTTGAACACGTGAACAACCCGTGTTGCCAGCGTTTCTTCATCAATGCCAAGATCCTGCAGAACCTTGAACACATCGTCAGCTTCTTCGAGCAAAAGCGGCGATGATGCGTCATGAACATGGATCAGCAGGTCAGCTGAGACAACCTCCTCCAGCGTGCTCTTGAACGCCTCCACAAGTTCCGTCGGCAACTGACTGATAAAACCAACCGTATCGGCCAGCACAACCTTGCGCGACGATGAAAGTTTAAGCGCTCGCATGGTCGGGTCAAGGGTCGCGAAAAGCATGTCTTTTGACAACACCCCTGCCCCGGTAAGCGCATTGAACAACGTTGATTTCCCCGCATTGGTATAGCCGATCAGCGCCAATGTTGGTGTTTCCGCACGGTCTCTGTTCTGGCGCTGAAGAAGACGTGTACGCTCAACATCGGTCAGCTCCCGTCTTATCTGCTTAACGCGTTGCATCAGCATCCGCCGGTCGAGTTCAATCTGACGCTCACCCGGGCCACCAAGAAATCCGCCGCCACCACGTTGGCGTTCGAGGTGCGTCCAACTGCGGACAAGACGACTTCGCTGAAAGCTGAGTGCGGCAAGCTCGACCTGCAACCGGCCCGCATGCGTGTTGGCTCTTGCACCGAAAATCTCAAGAATAAGAGCGGTACGGTCAATAACCTTGCATCCGGTTATCATTTCAAGATTTCGCTGCTGGACAGGGGCAAGCGATGTATTGATAACTATCAGCGGATGGTCATCTTCTTCAGCCTTTTCTTTGAGCATCTCAGCATACCCCTTGCCGATAAATGTTCCTGCCCGGGGCCGGTTCACCGGCGTTATATCTGCAAATTCGACATTGACCCCGATAGCTTCGACCAGACCGCAGGCTTCCTGAAGGCATGTCTCAGGTGGCCGGGGCAGCGGATCCTGCCGGTTGTCGGGATGGATGACATAGGCAACAGCCTGTCCCATGGTCAAGAGCCTCTGTTGTTCAGCAAGAAAAAGAAAATTTTTTCCATAACCGCCTGGTTCTGTGTTAGGCAGAATACATACTACGTCATGAGGATACGTCTGATGGCAACGAAAACAAGCATTAGTGTTGATATTTTTTCCGACGTGATATGCCCGTGGTGCATGATCGGAAAAAAACGCCTGGAAGATGCGGTTGAACTTCATGGCGGTATCTCGCTTCGTATTAATTGGCGTGCTTTTCTGCTCAACCCCAACATGCCGCCCGAAGGCATGGACAGGCAATTATATATCCAGAAGAAATTCGGTAATGCCGGGCCGGGTTTCTATGCCCGGATTGCCGCAACAGGAAAAGATGCCGGGATCGATTTTCAATTTGAAAGGATCCGGCGCACGCCGGACAGCCGGGGTGCCATTGCCCTTGTACTCAGCGCAGACAAAGCATCTGATGACGTCAAGCAGGATCTGTTCAATGCCTATTTTCAACAGGGAACAGATATAAGCAGTAATGATTTTCTCACTGATCTTGCCGGCAGATATCATATTCCATATCCTTCCAGCGAAGGGGTGCGCCGCAAACTGGAAAAGGATTTGAGCGAAGCCCAACGCCTCGGAATTCAGGGCGTGCCCTATTTCATTTTTGAAAATCAATGGGCCTTATCTGGTGCCCATCCGCCGGAATCCTTTCTGCCGCTGTTTGATGCCGTCATTGCCCAAAAATCCGGCAACTAAACCGTAAGAGCAACAAGTTCCTGAAGCTGTTCCCGGATGACTTTTGCACGACTTGACAAGGGAAGAGCTTGTTTCATCACCAGCCGGTGATCATGGCCGAGCTGAAGCCTGCCTGATTTTGATGCTATGTGCCCCACCAGTCTTTCCGGATTGGGGAAGGTATTGTTCCGGAACGAAAGGCTGACCCCTTTTGGCCCGGCGTCAACTTTGGCCACATTTGCCATCCGGCAGAGTATCTTGATGGTGATGGTATCAAGAAGGTTACGTGCTTCATCAGGAACAGGCCCGAAACGATCCACCAGTTCGGCTGAAAGCTGATCAAGGTCTTCCATCGTTTCAAGCGACGCGATACGACGATACAAAGACAGCCGGACGGTCAGGTCTTCGACATAGCTATCCGGTAACAGGACCGGCGCGCCGAGATTGATCACCGGCGACCAGGCTGTGTCAACAGGTCCGGCCTCACCCTCACCCATCTTCACCGCAACCACAGCTTCTTTCAGCATTTCCTGATAAAGTTCAACCCCGACCTCCCGCACATGACCGGATTGCTCGTCCCCCAAGAGATTTCCGGCACCACGGATATCAAGATCATACGAAGCCAGTGAAAAGCCAGCCCCGAGCGCGTCAAGTGTCTGCATGACTTCAAGGCGGCGACGGGAATTCGGGGTCAGCAAACGCGTTGGATCGGTAGTCAGATAAGCATAGGCACGCTGTCGGCTGCGGCCAACTCTCCCCCGCAACTGATAGAGCTGTGAAAGGCCGAACATGTCCGCCCGGTGAATGATCATCGTATTGGCGGACGGAATATCAATTCCGCTTTCAATGATATTGGTGGAAAGGAGGATATCGCCCCCGCCTTCGCCGAAATTGGTCATGGCGTCGTCAAGCTCGGCGGCCGGCATCTGTCCGTGGGCAGTGATAATACGGGCCTCGGGAACCATGGTTTCCAGCCTTTTATAGACCCGTTCAAGATGATCAATTCTCGGGCAAACGCAAAAGACCTGCCCGCCACGGAATCTTTCCCGGCGGATGGCCTCGGCCAGCACCACCTGATCCCAAGGGCCGACCGATGTTCGCACGGCAAGCCTGTCAACAGGAGGCGTTGCGATAATTGACATCTCCCGCACACCGCTGAGCGCCATCTGCAATGTTCTGGGTATCGGCGTTGCGCTTAAGGTAAGAACATGGATATCCCCGCGCAGGGATTTAAGCCGTTCTTTCTGGGTAACCCCGAAATTCTGTTCTTCATCAACAATCACAAGCCCGAGATTATTGTAATTCACGGTCTTTGACAGCAGGGCGTGGGTACCGACAATGATCTGGCAGTCCCCCGTGGCAATATCTTTTCGCAGCTGGTTTGCCGCCCCGTGCGACGTCATCCGGGACAACACGCCGACACGGACGGGGAAGCCCTGAAATCTGTCCATAAAGGTCTTGCCATGCTGACGCGCAAGTAGAGTGGTCGGGGTGATAACGGCCACCTGAAACCCTGCCATCGCAACGGCGAAAGCGGCCCTCATGGCCACCTCGGTTTTACCAAATCCCACATCCCCACAAATGAGCCTGTCCATGACCCGCCCTGATGCCAGATCATCCATCACATCGCCAATAGTATCGAGCTGATCATCTGTTTCCGCGTAAGGAAACCGCTGGCAAAATTCCGCAAAACTCCCCACATCCGGCACAACAGGCTCACATGTTGCGGTCTGCCTGAGCGCGGCCACCTTGATCAGCTGTTCGGCAATATCACGCACCCTGCCCTTGATTCGTGCCTTGCGCGCCTGCCAGGAAGCACCACCAAGTTTATCAAGTTGCCCTTCGCTTCCCTCTTTGCCGTATCTGGACAACAGATCAATATTTTCCACCGGCAGAAACAGTTTGTCCCCGCCCGCATAAACGATGAGCAGGCAATCGTGATCAATGCCACCGGTGGTAATTTTCTCAAGCCCTTCATACCGGCCGATACCATGATCGACATGAACAACCAGATCCCCCACCGCAAGACTTGAAACTTCTCTCAGGAAATTTTCCGCGCGACGCCGTTTGCCCTGCGGACGCGCAATGCGTGAGCCGTATACATCCTTTTCCGAAATAACCACCAGTCCGGGCAGAACGAAACCATCCTCAACCGGCCAGACGAGCGAAAAGATATGTCCTTTTTTAAGGGAGCTGAAATCCGGAACTGGCTGAACAGGGAGTCTGGCGGGAAGATGCTCAGCCATCAGTTCAGCCATACGCACGCGCGCGCCTTCGGTAGAAGCGGCGAAAACGACAATATTTTCCGTAGCAAGATCAGCCGCAGCTTCAGCGGCAACCTTGCTGGGTGAATTTGAGAGCGTTTCCCCTTTGTCACTGCTTTCCGTGGCCGCGGCATGATAGATCACCCCGCGCCGTCCTTTAAGGTCAAATCCCGCCCCTTCCTCACCCTCTTGGCGAGAGAAACGTGAAAGCTGGTGGCAAACAAGATCATGTTGCTGGCCGTCCCATTCCTTCGATGTCAGATATAGGCTGTCAGGTGGTATCGGCCGCCATATCAGATCAGTTTCCGCATCATTGCTGGCCTCACGACGAGCGGTATAGAAATCATCGATCTGGGCAAACCGCTGTGCCGCCGCCTGCATCACTTCCGGATCCATGAGAACTGGTTTTTCTGAAAGATACGAAGAAAGGGGCACCAGAGCTTCATGGAACAACGGTAGCATCTGTTCCATGCCGGGGTGATGCCTGCCCTCACTTACCGAAAGATAAAGAGGATCACGCATGGCTTCGGCCCCGAAAAGCTCCCTGTACCGGCTCCGGAATTCGGCAATCGTCGCATCATCGAGAAGAAATTCACTGACCGGATGCAGTGTAACCGACCCGACCTTATCCATGCTTCGCTGGGTTTCCGCATCAAATGTCTTGATTGTCTCGATTTCCGTATCAAAGAAATCAATCCGTACCGGATCATCCGCGCCGGGCGGAAATATATCCACGATGCTTCCGCGAATGGCATATTCCCCAGCCTCGCGCACTGTATCTGCCCGTCGGTATGCCTGCTGTGTGGCGTATTGGCTTATATCTTTAGGGGAAAGGATGCCGCCTACGTCCAGATGCAGGGATGCGTTGACGAAATGAGACGGCGGCGGCACACGCTGGATCCATGCATTGATTGTTGTCAGCACAATGCGCGGCGCCTGAGGGGCGGAAACAAGATCAGCCAGACAGTTCAATCTCTGGCCCGTAATGATCCCGTTGGGTGAAATCCGGTCATAGGGAAGGCAATCCCAGGCCGGAAATGTCCGTATCTGATTATCGTCAACACCGATCAGTTGAAGAGATGCCCGCATCCGGGCGAGTCCAGAATCGTCAAGCGCTATATAGACAGCCTGACCATCATGACCATCAGCCAGCGCTTTCAACGCCAGCACATCAGCGCCTTCCGGAATACCCCAGACCTTGCCTGAAGACATGGTCTGCCAATGGTCAAAATAAGAAAACATCTAACGGTGCTGCCCCCGGGACCAGCGGATAAGGGCATCAAGAGCTATGTTCTTCATTCCGTCCGGGCAATTCTCCTGCCCGCTGACCCAGGCCCAGATTGAAGGATCCCCGGCATCAAGCAGTTCTTCATACGCATCAAGACCGGCATCATCCATATCCGGGAGAATATCACGGGCAAACCCTGCAAGCAGAAGATCAGTTTCTTTGGTCCCGGTATACGAAGACCGGTATATTAATCGGCGGATGCGCTGGGTTCTGTTTTCGGTCATGGTAACTGGCTACATATTAAGGCAGATGGTGCACAGGATGTAATATTGATCTAACATGAGCGATGGAAATAGCAAGACATCGCTGACGGATGGAGGATAAATCACCGTGACGACACCGGCTGATTTTCATCATATCAAACGTCCAGAAGAGCTTTTTCGCCTCTTCGCCCGCGTCACCGCTTTGCCCGGCGTAGGTGATAAGGTTGCGAAATTGCTGGAAAAAAAGATGGGGGGACTTGTCATTGATCTTCTGCGGCACCTGCCCGTGGGATTGATCGACCGGACAAAACGCCCGCCCCTCAACATGGTTGAACACGGGAGCATCATCACCGTTGAAGTTACCGTCACCAGCCATGACAAGCCACCAAAGGGCAGCCGGAGACCGGTGCGGGTGATGGCTGAAAATGAAACGGGACATATTGATATCGTCTTTTTTCACGCCCGGGGCGATTATGTTCAAAAATTGCTGCCCGTCGGAGCAAAGCGCATTGTCAGCGGCCGGGCCGAATGGTTCCAGAACAAGGTCCAGATGGCGCATCCGGATCATGTCGTGGCACCGGAAAAGGCACATAGCCTGCCTGCATTTGAACCCGTCTATCCGCTTACAGCAGGTCTGACCCCAAAAACCCTCGGAAAAGCGTTGAGTGCCGCAACGGAACGCATCCCCAAACTCGAAGAATGGATTGATCCGGATATCCTGACCCGGTTCAACTGGCCCGCATGGGATACGGCAATGCGTGAAGTTCATGCCCCTCAAAAAGAAGCTGACGTGCTTCCGGGAAGCCCGCCCAGATCAAGGCTTGCCTATGATGAACTTCTTGCCAACCAGCTCGCCCTTGCGCTGGTACGGCAAAGCTCGAGCAAAATGTCAGGGCGCGTGACCAAGGGGGATGGGGGATTGCGCGCACAACTCCTCGCCTCCCTTCCCTTTGACCTTACAGGAGCGCAAAAACGTGTGGTTACGGAAATTCTGGCAGATCAGTCTTCGGAAGACAGAATGTTGCGCCTTGTTCAGGGTGATGTCGGGTCCGGCAAAACCCTGGTGGCGCTGTTGGCCATGCTCAATGCCATTGAGACAGGACGACAGGCGGCGATGCTGGTGCCAACGGAAATACTTGCCCGTCAGCATCACCAGACTCTTACCCGGATGCTTGAACCTTTGGGCATATCGCCAGGATTGCTTTTGGGAAAGATGAAGATATCCGAAAAACGTTCGGTACTCGAAGGTGTATCCGATGGCCGGGTGCAAATTGTGATCGGCACCCATGCGCTGCTGACTGATGCCGTTGAATTTCATGATCTGGCCCTTGGCGTTGTTGACGAACAGCACCGTTTCGGGGTGAGACAGCGGCTCGTGCTGGGGGAAAAAGGTAACGGCGTCGATGTCTTGGTGATGACGGCAACCCCCATACCAAGAACCCTTGCCATGACAGCCTATGGTGACCTTCTGTCTTCAAGAATTGATGAAAAACCACCAGGACGAAAGGATGTCACCACCACCGCCCTGCCGATTGAACGGGTGGATGATGTTATTCACAGGCTCAGATCAGCCCTCGCCGGTGGTCAGCGGATTTACTGGATCTGCCCGCTGGTTGATGAAAGCGATGCGATTGACGTGGCCGCCGCCGAAGAAAGACACATCATGCTCAACGCCGCCCTCCCTGAGGCAAATGCAACGCTTGTCCATGGCCGCATGGATGCGGAAACACGAGAAACCGCCATGGAAGCGTTCAGAACGGGACAAAGCCAGCTTCTTGTCGCGACGACGGTGGTTGAAGTCGGCGTTGACGTACCGGAAGCCGGCATCATGATCATTGAACATGCCGAACGCTTTGGCCTTGCCCAGATGCACCAGTTGCGCGGACGTGTCGGACGCGGCAGGGATAGCGCCAATTGCCTCCTTTTATATAAAGGCCCCCTGTCCGAAACAGCACGGGCGCGACTTTCCATCATGAGAGAGAGCAATGACGGCTTCCGCATCGCTGAAGAAGATCTCAAACTCCGCGGGCCGGGCGAAGTATTGGGGCGGCGTCAATCCGGTGATCCTGAGTTCCAGCTTGCAGATCTGGCCTGTCACGCCGATCTTCTGGAAATTGCCCGTGATCAGGTCATGGGGTTTCTGGAAAACAATCCTGCTCTGGACGGACCTGAAGGTAAACGCCTCAAAAACCTGCTCGCACTTTTTGAGCGGGATATGGCGGTGACCTATCTTTCCGGCGGATAACCGGGCCGGATCAGATTTGAGGTGAAGAGCTCACGCTAACGTTGATGTCTTGCGGGCAGATTTTTTTCCCGAAGCTACGGATTTGGCTTTGGTCTTGGTTTTGGCTGACGTCGCACGGGCCCTGGTCTGCTTTCTGAAGGAAGAGGCCTTTTTGCCGGTTTTTGGCTTTCCTGTTCTGGTGGTATCCAGCGACAACTGTTTTGGCTTGCGGCCGGGAGTAGGATCTACAGGGGTGACAATCCCGCCTGACACAACCATTTTGACAGCTTCTTCCACCCCCATATCAAGCGTGATGAGATCTTCGCGGGGAAAAAACAGAAGAAAGCCTGACGTCGGGTTTGGAGTCGTCGGCACAAATACATTAACAAGATTTTCGGAGGAGAGATTCTGCACCTCACCACGTGTTGTGCCGGTTACAAATCCTATCGCCCAGATGCCGCGACGCGGATATTCGATCAGCACCACTTCCCGAAAGGCATCGGACTGGCTGGCCATGACCGTTTCCATGATCTGCTTGGTCGCGCCATAAACAGAACGTATCACCGGCACGCCGTTAACAAGACGTTCCCCGAAACGAATGAGCGAGCGGCCCAGAAATCCCGTGGTCAGCGCCCCGATGATGATGATGATCAATGCGCCGATGATGAGCCCGAAACCCGGGAGCGGGAAATCAACATATGTCTGCGGGTTCAGGTCTCTGGGCAGGAATTTTGATACATACCCGTCAATGATACCGATAATCAGCCATGTCAGATATCCGGTCAGCAGAACCGGAGCCGTGACAAGAAAGCCGGCCAGAAACCAGCGACGTAAATAGCCGAAAACAGACAAACCTGATTTGGTATCCGTATCTTGCGGGGTGTCAGTGGACATGGCTTTATCCCATCCGTAAATGTCTTTAATATATAGACATAAATTCACGCAATACAACATGACTTATCGCGGAATCCAGATGACAAATTCTTCTCAATATCCCCAAAACAGATCTGAGGCGGAAAAAAGCCTCGCCGCCCTGATTGATGTTATGGCCAAGCTTCGCGACCCCAAAAGCGGGTGCGCGTGGGATTTGGAACAGACTCACGAAACCATTTCGCCCTATACAATAGAAGAAGCTTATGAAGTGGCGGAAGCCATCGAAAAAGGTGATCCGGGCCTGATACGTGACGAGCTCGGAGATTTATTGCTGCAGGTTGTCTTTCAGTCCCGCATCGGTGAAGAAGCCGGTCATTTTGACTTTGCCTCTGTTGCAGACAGCATCACGGCAAAGATGATCCGGCGTCATCCCCATATTTTTGGTGACGATCACTACCGAACACCCGATGAGCAGCGAAAAGCCTGGGAAGATATGAAGGCCGCAGAACGTACGGAGAAAAAAGAACACGGAACACTGGATGGCGTCGCAACAACACTTCCGCCCGTCACGAGAGCCGTGAAACTGCAGAAACGGGCCGCCCGGGTAGGATTTGACTGGACAGACCCTGCTGACGTGCTTGGCAAGATCAGGGAAGAGATTGAGGAAGTGGAAGCCGAAATGAATACGAGCGCTGAAAACAACAACGCCCTTGAAGCCGAGCTGGGTGATCTTCTCTTTGCCGTTATCAATCTGGCGCGGAAATGCGAGATAGATCCTGACCGCGCATTAAACTTAACAAATCGTAAATTTATAAACCGGTTCGGGATGATGGAACAGCTGGCGAAAGCTCACGGCACATCGCTTGCTGAAAGCACCCTCAAAGACATGGAAGCCTGGTGGACCGATGCCAAAAAACAGGAACGTAAAGCTTAAGACCTGTTACGCAACCCTGCGCTCAGGCTTCGATTTCTTCCCGTGTTTCCACATCAAGATTGACCGGAACGGCTGGCATAATGGTGGAAATCGCATGTTTATAAACCAGTTGAACATGCTGATCACGTTTTAGCAGCAGGCAAAAGTTATCAAACCAGGTGATAATTCCCTGTAATTTAACGCCATTAACCAGAAAAACCGTCACCGCAATATGATCCTTGCGCACGGAATTCAGGAAAATTTCCTGAAGATTGTGGCTCTTCTCTGTAGCCATGATGTATTCCCCCTGTAAACGATATTACTTGATCTTTCGAAAAAGTAAATTATCCGTTCTTCATAAGAGAATAATATTATTCGGCCGCATTGGCAATGTGATCAAAATAGGCCTGCCGAAGCGCCATGGAAACAGGCCCCGCTTCACCATCACCGATAGTTGTCTCGTCCACCTGACCAACAGCGGTGATCAGAGATGATGCGCTGGTGATAAAGACTTCCGCCGCTTTTTTTGCTTCCTCCGGGGTGAACGCACGTTCAACGATTTTCAGATTACGTTCAGCAGCAATAGCAAGCACAGCCTTTCTGGTGATACCGCTCAGAATATCGTACGTCGCCGGGCGCGTGACAATCTCTCCTGCCCCGGTGACGATCCAGGCATTTGAGCTTGAACCTTCGGTGATAAACCCGTCGTGATCGACCATGAGCGCTTCATACGCGCCAGCCTCAACAGCCCTGGTCTTGGCAATACAGTTGGGCAGAAGTTGTGTTGTCTTGATATCACGGCGTTGCCAGCGCTGATCCGGCACGGTAATCACCTTGACAGCGCGCGAGCTATCCCTTGCCGGAAAGATGAGAGGCTTTGCTGTCATGATCAGCTGAGGGGCAAGTGTTGAATTGATCGCGTGGTCTCTTCGCATCACGCCCCTGGTCACCTGAAAGTAAACCAGCCCGAACCGCAATGAATTCATGCGGATCACATTGCGGATGACGATCTTCAATGCCTGGCGTGACATCGGCATCGGAATGCCCAGCTCCCCCAGTGAAAAGGCTAACCGATCAAGATGCCAGTCTTCATCGGCCAGAACGCCGTTAATCACCGAAACCACTTCATAGACACCATCCCCGAACTGATATCCCCGGTCATCGATATGAACTTCAGCATCGGTATGAGGCACATATTTTCCGTTAACGTAAGAAATTCGCGACATGTTTCAACACTCTGTTATTAAATGATAATCAGAAGAAATCCGGACGTACGGACAAGAGCTTCTCAACCTCCGGCACGGCATGACGTGCAGAAAACAATATCACCTTGTCGTTGGGTTCAATCATTGTATCGCCACGGGCCGGGATCATTTCATCGCCGCGGACAATCGCCCCGACAGCTGCGCTCTTGGGAAGGTTTGCGGAACGTAGCGGCACCCCGACAAGTGGTGATGACGGCATGGCTTCGACCTCCATGAACTCACCCTTGTCTTCAACAATGGTATGAATATCCCTGATGCGGCCACGTCTCACATGCCGGAGTATCGATGATACGGTAATCGCTGGCGGATTGATGACCGAATCCACCCCGAGTGTTGAGATCAGCGGCACAAAACTTGCCATATTCACAAGACTGACCGTATGCGCTGCGCCAAATCTGCGGGCCAGAAGTGATGAAAGGACATTAACTTCATCATCATTGGTAAGAGCGACAAATGTATCCGCATCCGCCACATCACCTTCGGCAAGCCTTTCCGGATCAAGGGCATCACCGTGAATAACCATGATATCAGGGAGAAGATGGGCGGCTTCATTTGCCATTTCCTTGCTCTCTTCAATGATGGTGCAGCGTGAGTTATCGATTTTCTGCAAGACATCTGCCGCCACCATCTTGCCGATGGTGCCGGCACCTGCGATCAGGACTTTGCGGCTTTCCGGTTCTTCATGACCGAAAGAAGCCATGGCCCTCGCCATATGACTTTCTTCACAGACAAAATACACCTGGTCCCCTTCGCTCATCTTCATGGATCCGTCACGGGGCACAATAACCTCCCCACCGCGAAGAATGGCAACGATCGTAATTTTAAGATCTTCAAAAAGATCCGTAAGATAACGGATGGGGGAGCCCAGTATGGGGCAGGAACTGGTGCAACGCACGCCAACGATACGGACCATGTTATCGCACATATTGGCAACATCGAACGCCCCCGGCACCCTGAGACGCCGGCTCACCGCGTCCGAGACCTCAACTTCCGGCGAAATGATATGATCGATAGGCAGATTTTCAGGGCTGTAAAGATCACCGAATGTCGGATTGAGATATGATCTTGCCCGGACCCGGGCAATTTTCATCGGCGTGTTGAAAATGGAATGCGCGACCTGACACGCCACCATATTGACCTCATCCGAGTCGGTGACGGCAATAATCATGTCCGCGTCTTTGGCCCCGGCCTCTTCAAGAATATCCGGGTGGGAAGATACTCCGATGACACCACGCATATTGTTGGTTTCAGCGGCACGCTGAACGCGGTCAGCATGTGTATCCACGATGGTGACATTGTTTTCGAGGGCAAGATGACCTGCGATAGATGTGCCGACCTGGCCGGTGCCACAAATAATGATATTCATCCGTCTAACTCCCTACTCGCTGTTTTCGGGATTGATGTTCAGGCTCTTGAGCTTTCGGTGGAGGGCTGATCTTTCCATGCCGATGAATGCCGCTGTTTTGGATATATTGCCATCAAACCTTGAAAGTTGCGATATCAAATACTGTGTCTCAAACTGCTCTCTTGCGGCCTTGAGAGGCAGACCAACAACCGTCTCAAACCCGCCTTCCTGATTTTTCCGGGATTTGCCCGTGATATCCGGCGGAAGATCATCAGGCATGATCAGATTGTCAGGGTTTGCATCCACCATGATAATCAGCCAGTCAATGACGTTCCTGAGCTGGGTAACATTTCCGGGCCATTTATAGACCTGCATCATCATCAGCGCTTCATTGGAAAAGAAAAGTTTCCTGCCATGGCTCTCACAGGCTTTCTTCAGAAAATACCGGGCCAGATCAGGAATATCCTCTTTATGCTCCGAAAGCGCCGGAACATTGATGGGCACAACACCCAGCCGGTAAAACAGATCCTCACGTAAATTTCCGTTTTTGATTTCGTCCTGCAGGTTGAGCTTTGATGCACTGATAACCCGGACATCAACACTGACTTCATGGCTTCCGCCCACCCGACGGAAGCGCTGATCCTGCACAGCACGCACCAGTTTGCCCTGCGTTTCGAGCGGAAGATCGCCGATTTCGTCAAAATAAAGCGTTCCCCCGTTTGCCTGCTCGAAAAGGCCGACAATGCGCTGGCGGCCATCCGTGCCTTCGGTGCCGAATAATTCTGCCGTCACTCTTTCCGGGGAGAGCATGGCACAGTTGGCCAGAACAAACCTGCCTTTCTTCCGTTCAGAAAGATGATGAATTTTACGTGCCACAAGCTCCTTACCGCTACCCGACGGGCCGGCAATCATGACACGACTATTGGACTGCGCCACTTTCTCAATGGTCTGGTTGAGCGATGAAATGGCACCAGATGAGCCGATAAGATTAACATCAAGAGAGACTTTTTTCTTCAGTTCACGATTTTCAGCTTCAAGGGCAGCTTTGGCCAGCGCCCGTTCAACAAGCAGAATGAGGCGGTCAGACTTGAATGGTTTTTCGACAAAATCGAACGCACCATCCTTCATGGCCTGAACGGCTGTTTCAATATTCCCGTGTCCGGACATCATGATGACCGGCACATCAGGATAGAGATTTCGCAGCCATTTCTGAAGCTCGAGCCCGTCCATATCTGATTTATCCATCCAGATATCAAGAATGACCAGCTGAGGCGGAAATTCCTGCACGATTTTTCTCGCATCTGCCGCGTTGGAAGCTGTCCTGCAATGATAGCCTTCATCCTCCAGCAACATACTGGTCAGGCGGCAGATATCTTCCTCATCATCTACAATAAGTATTTCATGTTTCATGAGCAGGGTTTCATCACAGCGTCATCGGGAAGGAAAGGTGATGGTAATTTCAGCCCCGGGGAATTTACCTTTGCTTCCATTGGCAAGTTTGAGGCTACCATAATGATCTTCGACAATTTTCCTGACAATCGCAAGTCCAAGGCCGGTCCCCTTCTCACGGTTCGTGACGTAAGGTGCCGTCAGATCCCTGTCATCGTCAAGCGGCAGGCCGGGACCATTATCCCGGACAATGAGGGTCATATTGTCGGTATCCCTGGATATTTCAACATGTATCTGACCTTTTTTAATCAGGGCTTCACGCAGCGCGTCGACCGCATTCTGGAGAAGATTGGTGATGACCTGCCTGATCATGCCATCATCACAGGTAAGGGAAAGCCGGGATTTCCCGTTACTGTCCAGTGTAAATTTAATATCCTTTTCGGCGGCTTCAAAAAGTTTGATCTGACCACGGACCATTTTTATAAGATCATACGGCGCCATTTGTGGCGCAGGCATCCGGGCGAATGAGGAAAATTCATTGACGAGACGCCCTATATCATCGACCTGCCTGATAATGGTATCGATATAGGTGGAAAATGCCTGCCTGCCCTTTTCATCTTCAGGGGTATATTTGGCGCCGAGACGTTCGGCGGCAAGCTGAATCGGGGTCAGGGGGTTCTTGATCTCATGGGCAATGCGGCGGGCCACATCTGACCAGGCGGCCTTGCGCTGGGCGTCAAGAAGATCAGACACATCTTCGAAAGTCACCACATATCCGACAATTCTTCTCGCCACGGTTTCTGTCGTTACCCGAACAAGCAGGTTGCGTTTGACACCGTTCCGGTCAACCTCAACATTCTGCTCCTTGTTTCGGCGACCCGGCTTGTCGGCATTCTCAAGAAGGTGTTCAAGTTCGGGGACAATATCCACGAGTTTCCGGCCGATGGTCTCTGCCCGCGTCAACCCGAGCATTTCAAGCGCGGAAAGATTGGGAAGGGTAATGAATTTATTCTCATCAATGCCGATGACCCCGGATGATACGCCGGCCAGAACAGCTTCGGTAAACTCCCGTCGCTTGTCGATCTGGCGGTTGGCCTCAACCAGCTCTTCCCTGTTGCGGGCAACTTCTTCAAGCATCCTGTTGAAGGACACACCGAGCTGTGCAATTTCATCATTGGTCTTAACGAAAGGCACCCGGGACGCCAGATTACCTGCCCTCACCTGCTCGGCAACCTGAATAACAGCGCCCAGCGGCAGAATAATAGCATTGGCAAAGTTGATCCCGACCCAGACAGACCCGAGAACAAGTAACAATGCCACCATGCCGAAAAGAATGGCAAAACTTACCTTGAGATCAAGCTGCCGGATATCGAGAGATTGATATTCGGTGACAGCGATCTGTGTCCGGTCCACCGCACCCGATACATTCGGATCGATAAACCGTCCCACGAGCAGATACGCATCAACAAACTGGTTGAGCCTTACCCCTGCCCGAATACGGTTCGTGATATCGGTTCGCGTGATGGCAACGTCACCGTCCCTTGCGCTGGAATAGAAATCTTCACCAAGACTGGAAAACGTTACCGCGTAGGCAAATCTGGAATGGGCAATGACGCGTCCGGTTGAATCCATCACCAAAGCTTCGGAAAGGTTTCGCACCCCGGCCTGATTGGTCAGAAACGCATCAAAGGCACGGCGGTTTCCCGAAAGTGAACTTGCTTCACGGTTGATATCGTTAGCCATGGCAAGGATCTGGCCACGCACCGATAAGATATGCTCCTCAAGATAGGCATCGGCAACGGTAACACTTTCATTGATCGCCGTTGAAATCCGCTCGTTGAACCAGCCGCGAAGGGAAAAATCGAGCACGAAATAGGAAAAGGCTATGACAATCACGGCAGGAAACACGGTAATCACGCCAAAAAGCGTCACCAGTTTCCAGTGCAACTGATACCCGGCAAGACGGTTCCGCCGCTCCCGGATAAGCTGGAAGACCTGACGGCCAACAAAAAACAGAAGCACCGTGACCGCGAGAATATCAACACCGATCAGCAGGCCGACAAGGTCACTTTTATTATTCAGGAAATCATCACTCGACAGCAGGCTGAACGTCACCGCACCAAGTATCAGCGCAACACCAATCGAGAAATAGGCGAGACTTCGTTCATTCACTCCGGTGAAAAACAGATGGCGCAGACGTAGCATCATCTCCCACCTCTCCCCGATCGGCGATGTCCTGTCAAGGTGATACCCAATTCGCGGATTTTTTTCCGGAGGGTGTTTCGGTTTAGACCAAGGACATCAGCGGCCTTCAACTGGTTGCCTGCGGTTGACCTTAACGTTTCTTCGATGAGTGGTTTTTCAACCTCGGCCATGACCCTTGTATAAAGCCCCGCCGGCGGCAGATCATCGTCATGAGCACGAAAATACCGGTCAATGTGAAACTGTGCGGCACCAGCGAGAGACAACATGACAGGATCAGATGGGGAAAGCCCCTCTGTCACCGCCTCCTCTTTGGTGCGCGGATGGACCATCACGGCGGTGATGTCAGATGGCCGGATAACCACGTCATCCACCAGCACAAGAAGACGAAGAACAAGGTTTTCAAGTTCACGGACATTTCCGGGCCAGGTCATTTTATTCAGAAGATTTAGCGCATCCCTGCTGAATTCTTTTTTTGCAAGACCGGTATTCATCCCTCTCATCAGAAAATGATTTGCCAGATCCTCGATATCCTCATGGCGCTCACGTAACGGCGGCAGGTTGAGAGGCACCACATTGAGCCGATAGTACAGATCTTCGCGAAACTGTCCTGAACTGATCTGTTCGGGCAGATTTTTATGCGTTGCGGCAATGATACGGACATCAGCCTTAAGCAATTCACGCCCCCCGACACGCGTATAGGTTCCGTCCTGAAGAACACGAAGCAGTCTGGTCTGGGCTTCGGGCGGCATATCTCCGATTTCATCAAGAAAAAGTGTGCCGCCCCGGGCCTGGGTAAACCTGCCCTCGTGGCGGCGTTCCGCTCCGGTAAACGCCCCGCGCTCATGACCGAACAGCTCAGATTCAATGAGATCACGGGGAATGGCCGCCATATTGATGGCGACAAACGGGCCTGATTTCCGGTGCCCGAGATCATGAAGGGCACGTGCAACAACCTCTTTGCCTGTGCCGCTTTCTCCCGTGATCATGACAGAGAGATCGGTATTGATCAGCCGCGCCATGGAGCGGAAAATCCCCTGCATTGCCGGCGAACGTCCGATCAACGGGCCCTGATCCTGCTGGATTTGTTTATCAGGTGCCTGATCCGCCTCAGGATTTGTTTCCGTCATGACTGGTATTGGCGCGGATTGATACGCATCCGTGACGGCCGACACCAGATCATCAAGCGGAAACGGTTTTGGCAGATACGCAAAAACCTCACCTTCCTGGGTTTTCAGAGCCGTCAGCAGTGTGGATCTTGCGCTCATGGTGATGATCCGCAAGGACGGCTGGCCGGCCTTGATTTCAGGCAGAATATCCAGCGCATCCCCGTCAGGGAAAACAACATCTGATACAAGAACCGGAAACGTCTCTTTCTTAAGGGCCGTGACCATCTCTGAAAGGGTCGCGACAGAACGAACCGAAAATCCTGCCTTCTCCAGCGCTGTTGTCGCCACAAGACGGATGGCGTGATCATCATCCGCAAGCAGAACAGTGCCATTTCTACCCATCACCGCATCCTCCATGGTCAATTACCTTCCGCCATGGGAAGGCCGATCCGGAAAGAGGTTTGACCCGGCCGTGAGGTCACGTCGATAGTCCCGCCATGATCAGCGATCGTACTTGCCACAAGGGCAAGCCCCAGCCCGCTGCCATTGGATTTGCTGGTAAAAAACGGATCAAAAATATGCGGCTCTATCTCTTTGGGTATGCCAGCGCCGTTATCCTCAACTTCGATGATCAGCGGCGAAGATGATTTTTTTCTGGTTGCGTTCACGGCATAACCTGCGCTGATATCAAAATATGTTTTGACAAATATTTTTCCACTTTCTTCAGTGGCTTCACATGCATTCTTAATTAAGTTTATTAATGCCTGCATCATCAGATCACGATCACCAAGCGCATCGGGCAATGACGGATCAAAACTTGCCTTTATTTCACGCCCCCTGCCGAAACTGTTCTCTGCAAGCCTGATGGAATGATCGACAATTTCATGAACATTCACCGGCAAGCGATCAATAGGCTTACCGCCGGCGAGATTTTCCATCCGCGTGAGAAGTGCCGCAATGCGGTCGGTTTCAGCCATGATCAGCTCGGTAAGGGCACGGTTGTCGACATCGGGATGATTCTGGATAAGCTCAGCCGCACCACGTATTCCGGCAAGGGGGTTCTTGATCTCATGCGCCAGCAGAGCGGATATTGAGGTCATGGATCGCGCCGCCCCACGGAATTGCTCCTGCCCCCTCATCCGTTCAGCCAGCGCACGCTCCTGAATGGCGAGAACCAGATAGCCCGCATGATCGACAAGCGGTGTGACCTGCAGATCAACACGCCGCCGCCCCAGTCGGTCGGATATGATTTCAATTCCCTGTTCGCTTACGCTGGACCGGTGCGATCTTGCGCGTGCCAGCATGGTGTAGATCGGGTGCTGATCGCCGAAATACGTTGCCAGATTCTGCCCCGTCAGCACGCCGATACTGGAACGGAAAAACTCTTCTGCCGCGCCGTTGACAAAAACAAATCCGTGGCCGTCATCAACCACAATGACGGGATAAGCAAGGCTGGCAAGAACAGAAGCCATGAAATCTTGTTTCACTTTTACGTCACCCAGCATCACGCAGCCTCCGCCCCGCCCCTGACCTGACTGGTGCCGGAGGATTGACCCGGGAGTTCAGCCTCTCTCAGCTTTTCAAAATACTGATCTATGGCCTCAAAAACCCGGGCGGCATCACCGGTGTTGTTGGCAATCTGACGCATCAGGGCAGATCCGGCCAGCCCCTTTGTATAGGCGGCAATATGCTTACGGGCCAGCCGCAGCCCGTCATTCCCGTAATGGGAGAGCATCAGGTCAAGATGCTGACGCATGATATCGTGACGCGCAGCAAGAGACGGATCATCCGGCACATCCTCACCGTTAAGATGACAGCCCGCCTGATGAATAAACCAAGGCTTGCCCATCGCGGCACGACCGATCATGACCCCATCAGCCCCGGAAAGGCTCAACGCTTCATCCACATCATCAAGCGTGCTGATATCACCATTCACAAACAGCGGTATCGAGATGGCATCCCGGACTTCCGCAACCGCCGCCCAGTCCGCATCCCCCTTGTAGAACTGGCAGCGTGTTCGGCCATGGACGGCCACCATGGCAAAGCCTTCATCTTCGGCCATCCGCGCAAGTTTGGCGGCATTGCGCATGCTGTCATCCCAGCCCAGCCTCATCTTGACGGTAACGGGAATATCCACGGCCTTGCGTACAGACTTAAGGATCTGCCCGACAAGATCTTCATCACGCATGAGGGCTGAACCTGAAAGCTTGCCCGTGACCTTTCGTGCAGGGCAACCCATGTTGATATCGATGATCGCCGCCCCCATATCCGCGCCGACCCTGGCGGCTTCAGCCATGACGGAAGGATCCCATCCCGCCAGCTGGAGCGAAAACGGATATTCAGCGGCGGCATCAGATGAAAGCTTTCGCATTTCAGATAAAACACCGCTGATCATGGCCTGACTAGCCACCATTTCCGATACAACCAACCCTCCCCCCAGCATCCGCACAAGCCGGCGGAACGGCCAGTCGGTGACCCCGGACATGGGGGCCAGTATAACCGGCGCAGGCAAGGTTACAGTGCCGATGGAAAGTTGGTGCCGCATAAGAAACCCTGTTTTATGCCTAATTTTTAGGCAAAATATATCTGCCTAAAATAGAGGCAGCAGATCAACAGGGCAAGACAAACATGGGATTTTTGATCTGATGATGGAAAAACCCGCAGGACACGCTATAAAGACCCTATGAAAACACCTCGCGTACATGTTGTTCTGCTCTGCGCCGGTAGCAGCACTCGTCTTGGCGGTGAGATAGCCAAACCCTGGCACAGGATTGGCGGTGCGGTGGTCATGCGTCATGCGCTCGAAGCCTTCATGTCCCATCCGCTGATCACAAGCGGTGTCATTGTCGCGGCGGCCGGTGCGATCGACGACGCCCGGAAGCACAGCAGAGACAGCGGATGGATCATCACCGAAGGCGGGACAGAACGCAGCTTTTCCGTTCGCCATGGCCTCGAAGCTCTGGCAAAGCTTGATCCCGAACCTGAATATGTTCTGATCCACGATGCGGCGCGGCCTTTTGTTCCCTCATCGGTAATCACAAACCTTCTGAACGTGCTGGAAAATGGCGCCCGGGCCGCGGTTCCCGTCCTGCCCCCTGCCGACAGCCTGAAACGTATGGAAGGTAATATGGTCGCGGGCCGGGTGGATCGTGAAAACATCGCCCGGGTTCAGACACCGCAGGCCTTTGCCTTCCGGACCATTCTTGAACTTCACCGGAATTCAGCTTCCCCCCTGACCGATGACAGCAGTCTTGCCGAAGATGCCGGAATAAAGGTGGTGGCGATTGAAGGTGACCCGATACTCAATAAAATCACCAACAAGGCGGATCTTGAGATGGCCGAACGGCTCGCCGTAACCTGGCCTCGCCCTTTGCCCGAAACACCGGAGGTATCCCCCCAGATGGCAGCAAATCACTTTCGTGAACCGCGCAGCGCCGGCGGTTTTGACGTTCACCGCTTCAGCGACGCACCGGGGCCGATAATGCTGGGCGGGATTGCGATTGAACATGACCGCGGGTTTGATGCCCATTCTGATGGTGATGTTGCCTTGCACGCCCTCACCGATGCGATGTTCGGCCTGCTTTGTGATGGCGATATCGGCACGCATTTCCCGCC
>Ga0181591_10000423_pt1 | contig 33273 bp, 29 predicted proteins | sample 071ome_33_FD_133757 | JGI IMG/M metagenome (GOLD analysis project Ga0181591, IMG submission 133757) | Coastal salt marsh microbial communities from the Groves Creek Marsh, Skidaway Island, Georgia - 071412AT metaG (megahit assembly) | ecosystem: Environmental > Aquatic > Marine > Intertidal...
AATATCCGTGGCCGAAAGCAACGCTTCTGACTCTTGCGGTGTTGTATTGGCGAGCTGAATTTCAGATTGAGGTGCAGAGGGGCTGACATTGGCAATATACCAACCCGAATAGGCAAGCAAACACACCACAAGTGCCCCCGCCGCAACAAAGCCTGCATTGGTATTGGGCCGGGCTTTGTCCTGAACGAAGGCGTAATCGGGCTTCATCTCATTCTCGGAGAGGCTGTCGCGCAACATGCGGCAGAGTGTACTGCCATCGGCGCCGACCAGATTTGCGTAACTGCGCACATACCCGATGACATAGGTGATCGATGGCAACAGCGAAAGATTACCCTGTTCAATCGCGGTGATATGCTCAGGCAGAATACGCAGACGCTCAGCTATATCTGAGTGCCTGAGCCCACGCTGGCGCCGAGCTTCAGCAAGCTCCGCACCCACAATGGCGAGAATATGTTCGCTCGTTGGTGATGTAGCTTTATCTTCCATCTCAAAGCCATCGCTTAGCTACAGAAAAACATTAACAATTACTGAATAAGGTAAAAAGAATCAGGATGGCAAATCAATTTTTTATGATCATCAACATATGCGCAAACTGAAGAATACACATACAATATGTTGATAAATCAACCCTGTTGAGGTTGCTCAACTGCACGGGATAACGCGGTGTTTTGCGAAATGTTCAGCCGTCAAGCCCGAATGCCGTGTGCAGGCTTCGCACCGCAAGTTCGGTATATTCCCGGCCGATCAGCACGCTTATCTTGATCTCGGAAGTGGAGATTACTTCGATATTGATCCCCTTTTCCGCCAGGGTCGAGAACATTATCTTGGCGATGCCGGGCTGGCTCCGCATGGCCATGCCGACAACCGAAACCTTGCAGACATCTTCCGCCGTCAGAATAGCCTCACAGCGGATCTCTTCCTGGATGGATTTAAGCACCTTTTCTGCCCGTGGCAGATCGGAGCCGCTGACCGAAAACGTGATATCGGTCTGGCCCGGAGCGCTGGCGGCTGTCTGCACAATCATGTCAACATTGATATTGTGATCTGCAAGCGCGCTGAACACGGTTGCGGCCACACCCGGCTTGTCTTCGATCCCGGCCAGGGTGACCTTGGCTTCATCGGCGCTGTAGGCTATGCCGCTGACTGAATTCTTTTCCATGATTTCATCCTCGTTGACAACAAGTGTTCCGGGCAGATCTTCAAAACTTGACAGAACCTGAAGCTTAACGCCATGCCGCATCGCCATGGCCACAGAGCGGGTCTGCAGAACCTTGGCGCCGCCCGATGCCATTTCAAGCATTTCTTCAAAAGTGATGCGGTCCAGTTTGCAGGCTTTGGGGACGATACGTGGGTCGGTTGTATATACCCCGTCCACATCAGTGTAGATATCGCACCGGTCTGCCGCAATCGCCGCCGCCAGTGCCACCGCCGAAGTGTCGGAGCCGCCCCGGCCCAGCGTGGTGATCCTGTTATCAGAGGCCAGCCCCTGAAATCCGGCCACAACCGCAACCTGACCCTTATCAAGCCTGGCGTTAAGATTTTCGGTATCGATGGATTCGATACGGGCGCCTCCATGAACATCATCGGTGTGAAGGGCGATCTGCCAGCCAAGCCAGGACCGGGCATCCACCCCGAGATTCTGAAGCGCAATAGCAAGTAGCCCCACGGTCACCTGCTCACCGGAGGAGACGACCACGTCGTATTCCCTGGCATCATGAAGTGAGCCGGCCTCACGTGTCCATTCCACAAGCTGGTTGGTGGTGCCGGACATGGCTGAAACCACGACAGCAACCTGATCACCTGCCTCGACGGCGGCTTTGACTTTCCGGGCAACGGCTTTTATCCGCTCAATCGAGCCTACAGACGTGCCACCAAATTTCATCACTATTCTGGCCATGGGTTTTCCAGATGGTCTCCTCAAGCTTGGGATGACATAAGGTCGTGCCATCTGATAGACTGAAAACAGGCCATTCGGCAAGAGAGGATTTTTCATGCAACCCGAAATTGACGCCAAATCAGCACCCGGCGACGCGGCATCTGACAAAACAGTCGACGCAGGAGAGATCCGTCATTTCGATCATCTTTCGGGAAAGTGGTGGGACCGCCGCGGGCCATTCGGTGCCCTGCATCGCATGACACCTGCCCGCGTCATGTATATCCGTCAGCACGCCCAGCGACTGCTGGGACAGGAGAGATCATCGGGGCTGAAGGGGCTCAGCATTCTTGATATCGGATGTGGCGGCGGAATTCTGGCCGAACCTCTTTGCCGGCTTGGCGCCAGGGTCACCGGCATTGACGCCAGCGCCGAGGCTATCAAGGCCGCCCGGGATCATGCCGGCACCGCAGGGCTGGATATCAGTTATGCCGCCATGACCGCAGAAGAGCTGGCCGCCGGGATGAAAAGAAAGCGTCGCCGCTTTGATATCGTTATCGCATCCGAAGTTATCGAACATGTGGCCGATCGGCCGCAGTTTCTCAAAACCATGGCAGATTTTGCCCATGGCAATGATGCGAGCATGGCTGTGCTGACCACCATCAACCGTTCGCTGATGGGTGTTGCGCTGGCAAAATATGCCGCGGAATACCTCTTACATCTGGCGCCTAAAGGCACCCATGATCCGCATAAATTCGTTCGTCCGGAGGAGCTGAGAGAAGAAGCCGCCCGTGCCGGAATTGATCTGGACGACATTACCGGGATACGGCCGACTGTTTTTGGTGATTTTGCCCTGAGCGGCCCGCCCGCCGTCAATTACGCGGCTTCAGGCCTGATCCGCAGATAAGGTATCACTGCTCTTTCGGCAACCAGGGTATCCGGGCAACAGCGATACCTTCATCGGCAAGATCTTCGGCTTCCTGCTGGCTTGTCTGGCCATAAATGCCGCGGGGGTCGGCCTCCCCGTAATGGATTTTGCGCGCTTCTTCGGCAAAAGCGTTGCCGACGTAATCGCACTCGCTTTCCACCCTGTTCTGCAACTTCCGGAGTTCCGCCAGGATTTCGGCGCCAGCCTGTTGCTGCTCCGGTGTCATTGCGGGCGGAAAATTAGCTGTTTTCGCAGGCAGAGAGGTCGGCACCGGTTTGCTGTTGGATTTGGCAGCCACATTCGGGGTCATCAACGCTTTGGTGATGTCCGTTGCGCTGCATACCGGACAGGAGACAAGACCACGTTCACGCTGGCTGTCGTAGTCACCTGACGAGCCGAACCATCCTTCAAACTCGTGCCCTTGCGGGCATTTGAGATTAAAACTGATCATAACCGAGATATAAGAACACCGTGACGTTTATGCAAGATCCTGACGTAATGGCCGGATCTGCCCCCGGGAAGAGGGTTATATCTTACCGTGGCAATGCTTGTATTTAAGCCCGGAGCCGCACGGGCAGGGGGCATTACGAGGCGTTTTCCGTGTATTATCCGGCTCCATCACCGGCTGTCCTGCCGATCCTGCGGCCGCGTTATCCGGACCTGTCCCATTGCCTGAGGCGGATGCCGTGTCCTGTTGCGCCGGTTCAGGGGGACGGAGCTCGACATGCGCCATCACCGATGTTGTCGTCTGCCGCAAATTGGCCAACATGGATTCAAAAAGAATAAACGCCTCACGCTTATACTCATTAAGAGGGTCCTTCTGGGCATAAGACCTGAGGCCGACGGCCTGTTTCATATGATCAAGGGCCAGAAGATGATCTTTCCAGTTCTGGTCCAGCACCTGCAGGAGGAGTGATTTTTCCGCCATCCGCATGATATCCGGGCCGAAAGAGACCGCCTTTTCCGCCATCCGGGTATCGGCAAGACGGATAAGACGTTCGGTGATTGCCTCCGGATCCATACCGTCTTCACGGCACCAGTCAGCGGCAGGGATATCAAGTCCGAAATACCGGAATGCCCCTTTTTTCAGCATATCCGCATCCCACTGATCAGGATAGGTGCCTTCAGGCATGGCCTCGCTGACAAGACCTGCCGCCACATCATGCCGCATGTCCGTAACGGTATCGGCAACAGACTCGGCCCGCATGATATCCTTGCGCTGTTCAAAAATCACGCTGCGCTGGTCATTCATCACGTCATCGTATTTGAGCAACTGTTTGCGGATCTCAAAGTTTCTGGCTTCGACCTTGGACTGGGCTTTTTCGATGGCCTTGTTGATCCAGGGATGGATAATCGCCTCATCTTCCTTGAGGCCGAGTTTCTGGAGCATCCCGTCAAGGCGCTCCGAGCCGAAAATCCGCATCAGGTCATCTTCGAGCGAAAGAAAGAACTTGGAGGCGCCCGGGTCACCCTGACGGCCGGAACGCCCGCGCAACTGGTTGTCGATGCGGCGGGATTCATGACGTTCCGTGCCGATAACATAGAGCCCGCCCGCGGCGAGAGCCTTTTCCTTGTCAGCGCTGACTTCAGCGGTGATTTTCTTCCGGCTGGCCTCGGTGTTGCCATCTTCAGCAAGGCGTTTCTCAAGATTGCCGCCGAGCTGAATATCTGTTCCGCGGCCTGCCATATTGGTGGCGATGGTAACGGCACCGGGCATACCGGCATCGGCGATGATCATCGCCTCCTGTTCATGGAAACGGGCATTCAGCACCTGATGGTCGATCTTTTCCTTTTTCAGGGCCGCCGACAGCATCTCTGATTTCTCGATGGTGACCGTACCCACCAGCACCGGCTGGCCCCGGTCACGGCACGCCCTGATCTGGGCGATGACCGCACGGTCACGCTCAACCGAGGTGCGGTAGACTTCATCATCGGCATCTTCCCGGGCCACCGGTTTATTGGTGGGGACAGCCACCACATCAAGACCATAAATTTCGGAAAATTCACCCGCTTCGGTCATGGCCGTGCCGGTCATGCCCGCCAGTTTAGGATACATCCGGAAGAGATTCTGGAAAGTAATCGAAGCCAGTGTCTGGTTTTCAGGCTGTATCTCAAGCCCTTCCTTGGCTTCGAGTGCCTGATGCTGGCCGTCGCTGAAACGGCGGCCTTCCATGGCACGGCCGGTGAATTCGTCGATGATCACCACTTTCCCCGAACGCACCATGTAATGGGTGTCCCGCTGGAACAGTTTATGCGCCTTCAGCGCAACATTGACGTGATGCAGAAGCGAGATGTTGTTGGCATCAAAAAGCGTGCCTTCCTGAATGAGACCATGTTCCGTCAAGATCTGTTCGGCATGCTCGGTGCCCTTTTCCGTCAGGGTCACGCTGCGTTGCTTTTCGTCAAGATCGTAATCTTCCGGTGTAAGCAGGGGAACGATCTTATCCACTTCCTGATAGAAGGTGGAAGATTGCTCACTCGGCCCGGAAATCACCAGCGGGGTGCGGGCTTCGTCGATCAGGATGCTGTCGACTTCATCAATAATGGCGAAATGAGGATCACGCTGCACCATATCCTCAAGACGGAACTTCATGTTGTCGCGAAGATAATCAAACCCGAGCTCGTTATTGGTTGCATAGGTGATATCGGCGCTATAGGCGGCACGTCTTTGATCATCATCCAGATCATTGGTGATGCACCCGACCGTAAGGCCGAGAAATTCATAGATCTGCCCCATCCAGGCCGAATCCCGCTGGGCCAGATAATCGTTCACGGTGACCACATGGACACCCTTGCCTTCAAGGGCATTGAGATAGGCGGCAAGGGTGGAGACAAGGGTCTTTCCCTCACCGGTCTTCATTTCGGTGATTCGCCCCTGATGGAGCACGATCCCGCCCATCATCTGGACATCGAAATGGCGCTGGCCGATGGTCCGGCGCGCCGCCTCCCTTACCGTGGCGAAAACCTCTGGCAGAAGATCATCAAGAGACGTGCCTTCAGCGACCTTCTTGCGGAATTCATCTGTCTTTGACCGGAGAGCCTTGTCATCGAGCGCCTTAACTGTGTCTTCGAAGCCGGCAATGGCATCGATCATCGGGGTAAATTTCTTGATCTCCCGGGTATTGGAATCCCCGAACAAGGATCTGGTGAGAGCGGAAAACATTGAAACCCCTTATTACAGGTGAAGACGAGGATATATCTGTCCTCAATGAATTGGCCGAAGTGGAAACTATTGTCAATAAATCTCCGCTCTCAGCCATGTGTTGCAGGCGATACTTATACATGATAGCGATAGGTCATATTTTCAATACGCTGAGTTTTTCAACACCCGAAGAGAGATGCAACGCATCGAAAGGATCTTTTAATGGCCAGACCTGTTTTTTCCTCCAACCCCTTCCGGCTAGCCGGGCTGATGACGGGGGCCGTGATGATGCTGGCCTCTTTTCCGGCCCTGACACAGGACACACAGGACACACCACCTGTTGTGGTGACGATCAACGGGGAGAGCTTTACCCTTAACCTACTTGGCAATCTGGCAAACCAGCTGCCGGATGATGTCCGCCGCCAGCCGCTGGATACCCTTTTTGAAAGCCTGATCGACGATATTATCGACACGCGGCTTGCGGCTGATGCCGCCCGGGCCAGCGGTGTTGCCGACAATCCGGCTATCCGGGAAATTGCAGAACGTGCACGTGACCGCATTCTTGCTGAAGTCTGGCTCAATCAGGAAATCAACGCCCGCATCACCGATGACATGCTGGAACAGAGTTACAATGATCTGGTTGCGGATACCGAAAGCCGGACGGAAATCCGGGCAAGACATATTCTGGTCGACACTAAAGAAGATGCCCTTGCGGCAATCAGCCGGCTGGATGAGGGAGAGGATTTTGCCGCACTGGCGGTGGAACTTTCCACCGGGCCAAGCGGGCCAAATGGCGGCGAGCTCGGGTATTTCGGTCGCGGCGCCATGGTGCCGAGTTTTGAGGTGGCAAGCTTCGGTCTTGCCAGGGACAGTTACACCAAAGAACCTGTCCAGACACAGTTTGGCTGGCATGTCATCAAGGTTGAAGATCGCCGCGTTGCTCCGGCGCCATCTTTTGAGGAGGCACAGGATCAGTTGCGGAACACTATTTCCGTCAAACTGGCGGGAGTTATACTCGCCGAACTTCGCGGTAAAGCCGAGATAACCCGAAAAAGTTACGAAGAAATGCGTGCCATTCAGCAGGCGCAATAATTCACCTCCGGAGACACCTGTCGATATGAAACCTTCACCTCTTGCTCCGCCTCATCTGCCCGCCCTTCATCCTGTCGAAGGCATCCGCCTTGCCACCGGCCGGTCCGGTATCAAATACAAGGACCGAGATGATGTCATGCTCATGGTGGCTGACCAGCCGGTTGCCGCCGCCGGCACCCTGACAAGCTCACGCACATGTTCCGCCGCGGTCGACTGGTGCCGCTCGCAACTTGCGGGTGGCAAGGCCCGGGCAATCCTGGTCAATGCCGGTAATGCCAATGCCTTTACCGGCCGGTTGGGTGAAGACTCCGTGCATCGATGCGCCGCCGCCACCGCCGGGGCAGTGGGATGCACGGAAAGTGAGGTCCTGCTGGCGTCCACCGGCGTAATCGGTGAGCCGATGGCCGATGAGAAGATCACCTCGCTGTTGCCGCATATGATGGAGAATCTTTCACCTTCAGGCTGGACAGAGGCCGCCGGAGCCATCCGGACCACCGATACTTTTGCCAAAGCCGCCAGCCGGCAGGTCACGATTGGCGGGGCAACGGTCACCATCACAGGCATTGCCAAAGGTTCGGGAATGATTGCACCGGACATGGCCACCATGCTGGCCTTCCTGGCTACCGACGCTGATATATCCGCGCCGCTACTTCAGGACATCCTGCGTGAGGCAACCGACGCCAGCTTTAATGCCATCACCGTGGACAGCGATACGTCCACAAGTGACACCATTCTGATCCTGGCCAGCGGCAAGGCCAGCATGCAGACAATCCGTCGTCGCGACAGCGTTGAAGCCCAAATCTTTATGGACACCCTCAAGGATCTGATGGTGGATCTGGCCTGCCAGGTTGTCCGAGATGGCGAAGGGGCAAGCAAATTCATCACCATCAACGTAACCGGCGCCGAAGATACCCGCGCCGCCCGCAGGATAGGGCTGGCCATCGCCAATTCACCGCTCGTCAAGACCGCCATCGCCGGTGAAGACGCAAATTGGGGCCGGATCGTCATGGCCGTGGGCAAATCTGGTGAGAAAGCGGACCGTGACCGCCTCACCATTGCCATGGGCGGGGTAACCATCGCTAAAGACGGCCAGCGCGTGGACGGGTATAACGAAACCCCCGTGGCAGAGCACATGAAAGGGGATGCCATCATCATCGATGTTGATGTCGGCGTCGGCACCGGCCTGTCCACGGTTTGGACCTGTGATCTGACCCATGGCTATATTTCGATAAATGCCGACTACCGGAGCTGACATGAAACCGATGGTGCTGGTCTCTGCGGTAGCGCTTATCGACGCCGACGGACGTGTGCTCTTATCCCAACGGCCGGAGGGAAAACCCATGGCCGGGTTGTGGGAATTTCCCGGGGGAAAGGTTGAAGACGGGGAGACCCCCGAAGACGCGTTGATACGGGAGATCGACGAAGAACTGGGGATCAACACCAAAAGCAGTTGCCTTGCACCGCTGAGTTTTGCAAGCCACGCTTACGATGATTTTCATCTTCTGATGATGCTCTATGTCTGTCGCCGCTGGCAGGGCACGCCGGCACCGCGGGAAAACAACCCGCTTGCCTGGGTCAGGCCGCAACGGCTCAACGACTACCCGATGCCCCCCACCGACCGGCCGCTGGTGGCAATGCTTCAGGATCTGCTCTGAAAGCGGAAAGATCTAGCTTTCGTCATCAGCCGCATCGCTGGTAAGGATATCGGCAAGGCGGTGGGTTGCACTGCCGGGCTTGAGCGGCCGCGGCTGGCTTGCGTCAGGCGCCCATCCCGTCAGGGTGATAATCTCAAACGATGCCGGAATGCGCTGATCTGCCCCGGCAAACCGGCCGGCATAAAGCTCCGCCATGCGGGCGATGACCGCCGGCGGGGTAAACCGACGCCTCCGGGCCGCAAGCGCGTTCTGCTCACCCATGCCGCGAAGATCACGAAGAAGATCGAAAGGCGTTGACCAGGTCACGGTGATGGTCTCGCTGTCGGCCACCGGCAGGGCAAGCCCCGCCCGGCTGAGCAAACCACCGAGATCCCTGATATCCGCCATGGGCATGACACGCGGGGTCATGCCGCCGAGAATCTCACTTTCCGCTTCGGCAAAACAGTTGCGTAACGACAGCAACGTCTCCCCGCCCGGCAAGGCCAGCATCATCAGCCCATCTGGTTTGAGATGCCGGCGCAACCGCAGAATCAGCCCGGGCAGATCATCGACCCAATGAAGGGAACAGGCCGAAAAGATGGCATCCACCCCCGCCTCGGGAAACGGCAGATCAAAATAATCCGCCACCTGAGCTTCAATCCCGCGTGCTCTTGTGGCTGCAACCATGGCGGCAGAAATATCGATGCCGACTATTCTGCCGATTTTCCCCGTTTCCATGAGCCGGGCGGCAAGCCCGCCCGTATGGCACCCGATATCCAGCGCCAGGGGAAAATCGCGACGGATGATATCGAGCCGGTCTGCCATGCGTTCCGCCACAGCTGTCTTGAGGAAATCAAACCCGTCAAATCCCGCCGCGGCCTTGTCACGAAAGCGCTGATGGGCAAGGTGATCAATGAGGGGTGGCGGTTTGGTTGTCATCATGCTTCCAGCATGCCCGGCTGTTGCAAAAACGCAAGTGGCGTTAACCATTTATTCACCGATATGTGCAAGACTGGCATCATGCGGAATAATCGTCTCCTGCATTATCTGCTCAACACATTGATCCCGCCTTCATGCCCTTTATGCTTTTCGCTGGTTGATGACGTCGGGCTCTGCCCCGATTGCTGGGGCAATCTCCGGTTCGGGACAGCGGCGTCCTGCCTGCGATGCGCCCTGCCGTTTCATCATGACGGCGGCAACCCTGTCTGCGGCACCTGCCTGATGAAGCCCCAGGATTTTGATGAAGCGGTCGCCGGGATGATCTATGACGGTGCGGCGCGGGAGCTGATCCTCGGGCTGAAATACGGTGACCGACATGATATCACCCCGATCCTGACGGCAATGATGCTACGCCGGAGCCTGCCCTTGCTGAGCACCGCTGATGCTGTTGTCCCGATCCCCCTTCATCCGGTCCGGTTTTTCCAGCGGCGGTATAATCAATCCGCTGAACTGGCCCGGTTTCTGGTTCGCCACAGCAATCTTGCCGGAGAACTTTATCGTCCTGATCTGCTCAGGCGTCAGCGCAACACCCCTATTCAGGGACGCAAGACACGCAAGCAACGACAGGAAAACGTGCACATGGCTTTTGCCGTAAACCCGGATGCCGCCACCTCAATCCGCGGCCAGCATATCCTGCTTGTCGATGATGTGCTGACCACCGGGGCGACGCTTTCAAGCGCGGCGCGCTGCCTTAAACGTGCGGGAGCGAAAAAGGTTTCGGTTAGTGTGGCAGCCCGGGTATGCTAGTGCCTTAATGGAGGGATGTATGATGCCGGGATTCCGTTACGCCAACCTGCAATACACCGCACATGAAAGCGATGATCAGACGCTCGCACTCATCCTGCCGATGATCAGGGAGGCCGCTGAAGGCGGCGCGGATCTCATAGGTCTGCCCGAATGCGCAACGCGGATCGATGCCGCGAGAGATAACCTGCTCGCCACCGCAGAAACCGAAGCCGAAAGCCGGGCGCTTGATCAGTTGCGTGAGGCGGCAGCACGTCATGGTATCTGGCTTCTGATCGGGTCCATGCTGCTAAGGGGAGATGATCCCACGCGAACAGGGCGGCTGATCAACCGGTCCTTCCTGCTGGAACCGGACGGAAATATCCGGGCCCGCTATGATAAGATCCATCTCTTTGATGCTGATTTACCTGACCGGCCTTATCGTGAAAGCGAAACCTACGATGCCGGGGCAAGGGCGGTGGTGGTGGATACGCCTTTAGGCATAATCGGGCTCAGCATCTGTTATGACCTGAGGTTTCCGGCCCTTTATCAGGCGCTCACCGATGCGGGTGCAACCATACTCACCATCCCCTCTGCCTTCACCCGGCCAACCGGCGCCGCCCATTGGCACAGTCTTATCCGGGCACGTGCGATTGAGAACGGATGTTATGTGCTGGCCCCGGCACAGGTTGGTATCCATGATCGTGGTCGTGAAACCTTTGGTCACGGGCTTATCGTTAATCCTTGGGGGGAAGTGCTGGCAGATCAGGGTGATATCCCCGGGATCGCTTTTGCGGAGATCACCCCTGAGGCTGTTGAAAAAGCCAGACGGTCCATTCCGTCCCGGCGGCATGCGCGTCCGTTTGAGGTGCAGTTCACCTAGAATCAGGTGAGGCCCTTATCCCCGAGGGTGAGGTATTTTTCGTGACGCTGGCTGACCAGTTCCTGGCCGGAAAGATGATTTAATGATCTGAGCTGTTCTTCCACCGCATCCCCGAGATCACGGATGGCTTCATCGGGATGACGATGCGCGGCCCCGAGAGGTTCAGGAACAATCTGGTCAACAACACCGAGTTCTTCCATATCCTGCGCCGTCAGTTTCAGGGCTTCTGCAGCATCCTTGGCATGATCTGCGCTGCGCCAGAGTATGGACGCGCATCCTTCCGGAGAAATCACGGAATAGACCGCATGTTCATACATGACGACACGGTTGCCGGTTGCAAGGGCAATAGCCCCGCCGGATCCGCCCTCACCGATAATCGATGAGACGATAGGGCTCGTAAGGTTAAGGCAGGTTTCAATCGATCTGGCGATAGCTTCGGCCTGGCCACGCTCTTCGGCACCACGTCCGGGATAGGCCCCGGCGGTATCGACAAAAGTGATCACCGGCAGGCCAAACCGTTCCGCCAGTTCCATCAGGCGACGCGCCTTGCGGTACCCTTCCGGCCTTGCCATTCCGAAATTTCGTTTGATTCGCTCTTCGGTTGTGTCGCCCTTTTCCGTACCCATGACAACAACCGACTGGCCACGAAAGCGCGCAAGCCCGCCGATAACAGCGTGATCTTCGCGGTAATTCCGGTCACCGGCAAGGGGGGTGAAATCATTAAAAAGGCCGGCGATGATCGAAGCGGTTTTCGGCCGGTCAGGATGGCGGGCCACCTGCACCTTTTCCCACGGGCCGAGATTGGCGTAGGCGGATTTGATCTCACGCGTCATCTTCTGCTGCAGACGGCTGACTTCTTCGGCAATATTGATATCCATGTCCGATGACATGTGTCGTAATTCTTCAATTTTGCCTTCCAGCACCGCAATGGGCTTTTCAAATTCAAGAAAATGACGCATCGGAATACACCTTAAATCGAAGTTATATCTTCTTGTTATAAACCAGAAGACCGATTACGGGCAAGCGGGTGGGTGTCATGAACAAGGCCAGCCAGCCGTTCATCCCTTGTCCGGGTATAGATTTCTGTCGTGGTGATATCTGCGTGCCCGAGCAGAATTTGCAGTGAGCGCAGGTCTGCCCCCCGGTTGAGCATGTGGGTGGCAAAGGAATGGCGAAGCATATGCGGGCTGACCCGCGAGGAGATACCTGCATCCCGTCTGAGCCCGTCAAGCGCAAGGGCAAACCACTGACGGCTGACATGCCCGTCGCCTTCAGGAAAAAGAAAAGGCGACACCACGGCACCGGCATCCTTGTCACGACAGCTGATCCAGACGTCAAGCGCATCAAGCGCGGCCGCCGTCAATACAACAAGTCGCTCACGTCCGCCTTTGCCCGTGATCGTCAGCGTCCGCCGCCGCCGGCTGATTGCGCCCATGGGAAGGGTCACCAGTTCGGACACACGCATCCCCGTGGCGTAAAGGATTTCAAGCATGGCAACGAGACGTGCCCCGGCCGCGCCCTGCCGGGAGGCCGCCGCCTTCAGCAGGAGAACCACCTCCTCCTCGCTGAGACTTTTGGGCAGGGGTTTCGGGGTTTTCGGGCTGTCTATCATCCGGGTGGGATCGTTCTGTCTCATCCCCTCCTCAACACAGAACTGCATGAACTGACGCAAGGTGCTGAGCCTGCGGGAAAGGCTGGTTGCCTTCAGCACCCCGCTCCATCCGGCAAGGCATTGGCGCAGACCTTCTGCGTCAACCGTCAGCAACGTATCCGCCCCGGACAGAGACGTGGCAGTCAGCCGCAGGTCACGTTCGTAGCTCTCGATTGTGTTGGGCGCGGCGCCGCGCTCAGCGCTGATCGCGTCGAGAAATCCGGAAATTGCACGGGCATCATCACCATTCATCTGGCGCCGGTTACGAGGCATTGGCCGCCTTTCGGGCTGCCATGGCGTTAAAATGACGGTGCACAGTCCAGCTCCGGAGGATATCCCGGGCAAGGTCGCGCGCTGTCTCTTCAAGCCCGGCCTCAAAGAGAGCTCCTGCTGTTATGGCCGCATCATCACGCGACAATTGGTGAAGAGGGGTATCATCAAGGGCAAGAGCCGCCAGCAGAAGGGTTTCCGCCTTACGCCCGCCGGATGCGGCGGCTTTGAGCGCGTTGAGTCTGGCCAGTGAAAGAGGTGTCGTCACCCCCACAAGCCCGGTGGTATCGTCAAGGAAATCTTCCCAGACAAGCACCGACACATCCACTCCCACGGCGGCAAGAAGAGGAACCGCATCAAGAGCATCAGCAAGGATAAGATGCGAGGGATCAAGCGGCTCATCAGGCAGGCGCAATATCTCAGCCCAGGCTTCGGCCTCAACGGTGATCTGGTCTCTCGTGAAGGTATTGTCCAGCCCAAGAAGCGGGCCTGTTTTAAACGCAAAGCCGGGATTGTCTGATGCGGTGGCAATAAAAGGAAGCCATAATCCCAGCGCCCGGATACCGATATGATTGAGGTCAATCTCCAGCGCCGCATAGGCCAGATCAGCTGCGGCAATGGCATCTTCGTCAAGCACCGTAGCCTGCCAGGCATAGAGACGGGCAAGATCAATCTCATCCGCGGTGCCGCCGAGCCGAAGCCTCGTCAGTGCCTCACTGGCCGGGACTTTCGAGGGCGGCAGAAGGGCCCATGTTGCAATGATGTCGGTTACGGTCGCCTGCGGATTGCGCAGGATGCGTGCACCCTGAAGCAGGGATGCTTCATCCGACAGATTTCTCAACTGCCCGAGACTTGACTGATAGCTGGCATCAACTGAACTGATCACCTGCTCATCAATGGAAACGCGGGCGCTGTCCATCAGGACAAGATTGAGCAGACCGGTATCACCCGCCACCTCACTCAGCTGATCATCAGCTCCGGTGAGTTTGCGCATCAGGGCAAAGAAAACAGGATCCTCCACGCCGCGATCTTCAAGAATATCAAGGGCAAAGGATGCTTTGACATCATCACCCTGAATGATAAGACAAAACGCATTGATCTGATGCCATACAGGTTCAAGCGTGGTGGTGGCCTGACGATCAGCTATGGTGCAGGCTTCTTCATCCTCACGCATCAGCAGATCGTGATAAACGAGCCAGGTCTGCCAGTCCATCCAGTCTTCGGTTACCGGGAGCTGGCGCACAAGCGCGGCCAGATCATCACCTGCCACATTGTGTTTAAGCCAGTTGAGCCGGCCACGGACAAGGGTTTCCGCCATATCCACAGACCCTTCGGGGGGAACCGAACGCGACAGCATGAGATGCACAATCCTGCCATGAAGCGCCGTTGCCGTAATCTGCCGGGGCAGCATCCCATAAAGCTGATTGACCCGCTCAGCCTGACTGCCATCCCACATCAGGCGGCCAAGCCCGTCCTGATCCGGACGATCCACGCCGAGAGCCGCAAGGCGGATTGCCGACGGATCCTGCCGGCGGAGACCAAGGCTGGCGGAACCGGCAGATGTATCAGAGGAAAGAGAAGGCTGACCGCTATCTGTTGCGGTGTTGCTCTCTTCAGAGAGGGCCGGGGTTTCAGCGCCATCGGCACTGTCTTCGTTGCCGGTGCTGTCACCGGCATTGGTGTTGGTTGCTGGCTCCGGCGATGTTCCCTGTTTGAGTATCGCGGTGATATCACGTGGCTTTGTCGTCTCAACTCCCGGAGACGTGGTGACCGTCTGGGCCATGAGCGGTTGCATCATACCCAACCCGGCCAGCGCCAGACCGGCCAGGATCACAAGATGAACATACATCCGATGGGACATGACATTCCTCCACAACAAATCAATCCGGCACAACAAAATCCGTCCGGCACACCGGCCAGGTTGCATGCTGTCACCAGACCGGGTCTCATTCGGCAACAGCATCTGACGCCGACAATCGGTTTCATAATATCCTTCAGTATTATGTCGGGAATGAGGCAGCAAAAAAAGCCCCCTGATGGGAATAAACGATAACGATATCAGATCCGGGGTTGTGTATGGTCCTTTCACTGGCTAATACATGGTCTCGACATCATGGAAGGTTTTCATGCCAAAAATTGACAAAAGCATTGTCCTGATCGGGTTGATGGGGGCCGGAAAATCAAATATCGGCCGCCAGTGTGCGCGGCTGTTTGATCTCAGCTTTACCGACAGCGATACCGCGGTCGAAGACGCCGCCGGCATGAGCATTGCCATGATTTTCGATCTCTATGGCGAAGATGCTTTCCGCAAACTTGAGGCGAAAACTCTCCGCCAGCTTCTCGACGGGACACCTGGCATCATCGCCACAGGCGGCGGTGCCTTTCTCAACGACACCACCCGTGCCCTGATCAAGGAAAGAGGCCTTTCTGTATGGCTGAAGGCTGATCCCGCCACGCTGGCCGCCCGCATCTCGAACATCGACAGCCGCCCTCTTCTCAAGGACAGAGACCCTGAAGAGGTGCTCACCGAACTGGCCGAAATCCGCTATCCCGTCTATGCGGAGGCGGATCTGTGCATTGACACGGACGGATTGCCCCTTGCCGATGCGGTGAAAAAGGTAAAAAATACCCTGACGGAGTATTTTGAAACAGGCCAGGCCTGAAATGAACCCATGACCACGGATCTGATGCAGACATGTGTCGAGGTAGGCCTCGGCCACCGGAGCTACCCCATTCATATCGGCACTGACCTTATCAGCGAGGCAGACAAGCTGCTGAATGATATTGCCGCGGACCGTCACCTTGTGGTGATTGCCGATGCCGCGCTGACCGGGACGCATTTGCCAGGATTGATGGATTCGCTGGGGCGAATCGCAAGCCGCCTTGACGCCGTGACCGTGCCTTCCGGTGAATCTTCAAAATCACTCAGCCAGTATAGCCGGCTGATGGAAAACCTGCTTGCGCTGGGTGTTGACAGAAAGGTGATGCTGGTGGCACTGGGAGGCGGCGTCCTCGGTGATCTTGCGGGATTTGCCGCCGCCAGCCTCCTGAGGGGTGTTGATTTCATTCAGATACCGACCACCCTGCTTGCGCAGATAGACAGTTCGGTTGGCGGCAAGACAGGCATTAATGCCGCCGCCGGGAAGAATCTGATCGGGGCGTTTCACCAGCCACGTGCTGTGCTGGCCGATACGAAAACCCTTGCAACACTGCCGATCCGGGACATGCGGGCAGGCTATGCCGAAATGGTGAAATACGGCCTTCTGGGTGATTCTGAGTTTTTCATCTGGCTTGAAGAAAACGGTGAAGCCGTGTTGGGCCTTGATCCGGCAGTGATGATTCCGGCAGTGGCGCAATGCTGCCGGGCCAAGGCGCGGATCGTTGAGGAAGATGAACGCGAAAGCGGCCGCCGGGCCCTGCTAAATCTCGGCCATACATTCGGGCATGCCTATGAGGCTGAGGCAGGTTACGACGGATCGGTTCTCCATGGTGAGGCCGTCGCTGCGGGCATGGTGGATGCCTTCCGTCTCGGGTTACGGCTCGGGACATGTTCCCGCGATGATCTGGACCGGGTCGAATCGCATCTTAGTTCGGCCGGCCTGCCGACACATCGAAGCCAGCTCAGCAACCGGCTAGGTGAGGCCGACCCCGCCCGTCTCCGTGATCATATGAAAAAAGACAAGAAAGCCTCGGCGGGAAATATTGTGTTCATCATCCCCCATGGGATCGGTGATGCCCGGGTTGACGCCACCGTTGACCCTGAAGAGGTGCTTGCCGTGCTGAAGGGAGATAACCCATGACACTCGGGGTTCTCCTGCTGATACTTTCGATCATCGTCCTTCTGTTCGGTTCTGCCTTTTTCTCCGGCTCGGAAACCGCGCTGACCGCAGCTTCAGAAGCCCGGATTCACGGGCTTGCCAACCGCGGTGATGATCGCGCCGGCGCGGTGGAAAAACTGCGTCACCATAAAGAAAAGCTCATCAGCACCCTTCTTATCGGAAACAATATCGTCAATGTGCTGGCCACATCACTCGCCACATCGGCGGCTATCGCCTATTTCGGGGAAACCGGTGTCCTGATTTCAACGGTGGGGATGACGATCCTGCTTGTGCTGTTTGCCGAAGTCATCCCAAAAACATATGCCTTCAATCACGCCGACAATTTTGCCCTCGGGGTTGCCAAACCGGTGCGGATACTGGTGGTTTTGCTTACGCCCTTTACCTCAGCCCTTGACCGGTTGGTGAAGCTTTTCATCGGCCGTGGTTCCCGACCGGATGAAAGCCGGGAGGAAGAGCTGCGTGGAATGATCGCCCTCCATGGGCAGACCAAGGATGACGCCGAAACACGGGAACAGACAGCCATGCTGGCCAGTGTCCTTGATCTCGGCGAGGTCACGGTGGAAGAGGTGATGACCCATCGCGGCTCGGTGATGATGATCAATGCCGCAAGTGATCCGGATGAAGTGTTCCGGCAGGTGATGGAATCGCCCTATACACGTCATCCCGTCTATTCGGGCAAGATCGACAACATAATCGGTGTTCTGCATGTCAAAGCGCTTTTGCGCGGCCTTGGCAAGGCGGCGGATGGTCCGTCCCAGAATCTCAGCATTACCGATATTGCCACTGATCCGTATTTTGCCCCTGAAACCACCCTGCTGATAGACCAGTTGCAGGCCTTTCGCTCAAGACGGGAACATTTCGCGGTGGTGGTCGATGAATATGGTGATTTCCGGGGTATTGTCACCCTTGAGGATATTCTTGAGGAAATCGTGGGGGATATCGATGATGAACATGACCTTGAGATCAGCGGCATCCGCCCGCAGGCGGACGGATCATGGATTGTCGAAGGCGCCGTGACGATCCGTGATCTCAATCGTGCCCTTGGCTGGAATTTGCCTGATGATGACGCCACCACCATTGCCGGTCTGGTGCTGAACGAAACCCGGACCATCCCCAGCCCGGGTCAGGAATTCCGCTTTCACGGCACGCGCCTCAGAATTCTCAGGCGGACCGGAAATAAACTTGAACGTATGCGCGTCTGGTATGAGCCGCAACAGGCTGAAGAGGAGACATCGTAATGCCATCGGCAACAGTAACACGCGAACGGGTTCACACCCGGACCATCACCCTTGACGGATACAGCCGCAGCGATGGGTTGATGGATATCGAAGGTGAAATCAAGGACGTGAAAACCTATGATTTTCCCAACCGCGACCGGGGCGTGATACATGCCGACGAAGCCCTGCATCACATGAAAGTGCGTATCGCCATCGACGAAACCATGACCATTCGTGAGGCTGAAGCCGAAACCATCGCCGGCCCTTATCATATCTGCCCTTCGGCAACCCGTGTTTTCGACCGGCTCGTGGGACTGACCATTGCCCCGGGGTGGCGCAACATTGTCCGGAAAGCCATTGGCGGCATTGAGGGCTGCACCCATATCACTGAACTGATGGGGCCGGTTGCCACCGTCGCCTACCAGACATTATACGGGGAAAAGGCGAGGCAGAACCGGGCCACCCCGGATAACGCCAACCCACTTAAAGAAGAACATGATGCGCTTATCAACAGCTGCATCGGCCATGCCGAAGATCCGGAAACGGTGCTGGCGGGGCTGAATGAAACCCGGGACTAACGCAGGATTCTGATCTGCAGGGCGTGCAGACCGGTGGCAAGCTCATCCGCCAGCGCGTCATTGACACGGCGATGGGCGTCAATACGGCTCAACCCTTCCAGCACGGCAGCGCGGATATCCACCTCAAAATGGGTTTCCCCGCCTTCCCGCCATCCGGCGTGCCCGTGATGCTGAGCGGACACATCCCGCACCGAAAGCTCCACAGGGGAAAACTCGGCCCGAAGACGATTTTCTATACGATGCTGGCGTGATGATTGCTGGTCCATGAATGTTGGTATAGCGCGACTTTGTCGCGATGTCCAAGGTTGCAAGCGCGCCAATCCGGCTTATAGTTAATTTCATGAAAAAACAGCCCATCATCACACCGGATATCGCCGGGTTCAACACCCGGCAGGACCCCATGAGGCGGACCTGTGCACAGGAAGGATGCGATGCGGAAGGCACGCATCCGGCCCCACGCTCACGGTCTGATCTCAGGGATTATATCTGGTTCTGCCTCGATCACGTCAGGGAATACAACAAGGGCTGGAACTATTTCGAAGGTCTTGATGAAACCGGCATGGAAGAGGCCATCAGAAAATCGACGACCTGGGAACGCCCATCCTGGAAATTCGGCACCAGCCGCGATACATCCCGGCACTGGCGGACAGGGTTTGAGGACCCGTTTGGCGCCATGGGCGGTGACGGGAGTAGCGCAAGACAGGAAGGTCCGAAAATGCCGGAAGAAGAGCGTCAGGCCTGGTCAGTTTTTGGACTTTCTCCTTGCAAGGACGGGCAAACAGTGAAAAAACGCTATAAAGAATTGGCAAAGGCTCATCATCCGGATGCAAATGGCGGCTCAAAAGAAGCCGAAGACCGGCTGAAGACGATCAACTGGGCCTATTCCATCCTCAAACGTCAGTTTAACGGCGAAATGTGATACACGCGCAACATAAGGATCAAGCATGTCAACATCCGCAACGCATACCACCGCTGAACGCAAGCCTGCGCACAGCCTTTCCGCTCCCGATACCACGGTTAATGCCCGTGACGTGTTCAACATAGATGTGGATATGACCATCCCTGCCTTTTCCGGCGCCTCGGAATATGTGCCGGACCTTGATGAAAACTATGTATTTGACCGCGATACCACCCTCGCCATCCTGGCCGGTTTTGCCCATAACCGCCGGGTCATGATCCAAGGCTATCACGGGACCGGAAAATCGACACATATCGAGCAGGTTGCCGCCCGCCTGAACTGGCCCTGCATCCGTGTTAATCTTGACAGCCATATCAGCCGGATCGATCTTGTGGGCAAAGACCAGATCGTGCTCAAGGACGGCAAGCAGGTCACGGAATTTCGGGAAGGCATCCTGCCCTGGGCCCTGCAGAATCCGGTGGCGCTGGTCTTTGATGAATATGATGCGGGCCGTGCCGATGTCATGTTCGTCATCCAGCGGGTGCTGGAAATCGAAGGCAAGCTGACCCTGCTGGATACCAACCGCGTCATTCGTCCCAACCCCAGTTTCCGGCTTTTTGCCACCGCCAACACCGTTGGTCTCGGCGACACAACCGGTCTTTATCATGGCACCCAGCAAATCAACCAGGGGCAGATGGACCGCTGGTCGATTGTCTCCACCCTCAACTACCTGCCGCATGATGTGGAAATGGATATCATCACCGCCAAAATGAACCCGGACAGCGCCATTGTTAATCGCGATATGATTGACAGCATGATCCGGATGGCAGATCTGACACGGAAAGGGTTTATCGCCGGTGATATTTCCACCGTGATGTCACCGCGGACAGTGATTACCTGGATGGAAAACACGGAAATTCTGGGCGATGTCAAATTGGCTTTCCGCCTTTCTTTCCTCAACAAATGTGATGAGATGGAACGCCCGGTGGTCGCGGAATATTACCAGCGCTGCTTTGACGATGAGTTGGGTGATACCGTCTTCACCGTTGCCGCAAGCTAGATGAACCGCTTCATATCCCATGGCTAACCAGAACGACGAAAGTTTCCTGCGCTCCACCGCCGCCTGCCTCAGGGCCATGGCCGGCGGCTCCGGCCATGATGTGCGCTATACCGGCGCCAATACCGTGATTACGGCGACCGAAGTGCGGCTTCCGTCGCCGCCACGGGGCAATAATCTCGGGTCTGAAACCGTGCGCTCCCTGCAGGAACAGCGTGTCCGGGGCTCAGCGGACAGCGCGGCGGTCTGGATTGCCAACCACAGCGACAGCGTTCATAACCGCATGGCCCCTGTTGCAGGCCCGGCACGGGCAATTTTTGATGCCGTGGAACGCGCCCGGGTTGAAGCCGTCGGCATGCGGGGCATGCCCGGTGTCGCACGCAATCTGCGGGAGCAGATCGACGCCAAATACGCAAGCCAGCCCCTGCCACCTCCCGGTGCTGAAGATACAGGTGACAATCACGCCGCCATCGCCGATGTCGCGGGCCTGCTTGTCCGTGAGGCGCTCACCGGCGAGGCGCCACCCTCCAATGTGGCCATGACCGTTGATCTCTGGCGGCCATGGGTGAACAGCCGGGCAGGGGACCTGATCACCGCGCTCAAAGAGAATACAGACGATCAGGAACATTACGCTGAAGTGGCTCGCCGTCTGATCGGGGCACTTGAGACAGATCTGGGTGAGCCGGTTGAACCTGACGACAGCGACGAGGAATCCGAAGAGGAAGATGCCTCTCAGGATGGTGGCGATGAGGACCAGTCCACCGCTCCGCAGGGAGAAGGGGAGGACGGGGAAAGCGAAAGCATAGATCAGGACTCCGATGCCTCAACCATGGAAGCCGCCGAAGGTGATATGAGCGAGGACGGGGAAGACGGCGAGGAAGCTCTTGCCGAAGGTGAAAATCCGGCAGGTGAAAGTGCCGATGCCGGAGAAACCAGCCGCGAGAAAAGTGAATACTACCGTATCTTCACCGAAGAATTCGATGAAGTGGTGGATGCCAGCGAATTATGTGACCCTGAAGAAATGTCAAGGCTGAGAGGGCTTCTGGACAAGCATCTGGAAAACCTCAACACCATTATCGGCAAACTGGCCAACCGGCTCCAGCGCAAACTGATGGCGCATCAGAACCGGAGCTGGGAGTTTGATCTCGAGGAAGGCATTCTGGATGCCGGAAAACTTTCACGGGTGGTCACCCAGCCGTCGCATCCGCTGTCCTACAAGATGGAAACCGACATCCGGTTCCGTGATACCGTTGTCACGCTCCTGATCGACAATTCCGGCTCCATGCGTGGCCGCCCGATCACGATTGCCGCGGTCACCGCCGATATTCTGGCCCGCACACTGGAAAGATGCGGCGTCAAGGTGGAGATTCTCGGCTTTACCACCAAGGCATGGAAGGGCGGGCAATCCCGGGAAAAATGGCAACTTGCCGAAAAACCAGCCTTTCCGGGCAGGTTAAATGATCTGCGCCATATCATCTACAAGCCTGCTGATGCCCCGATGCGGCGGGCACGGAAATCTCTCGGGCTCATGTTGCGGGAAGGCCTTTTGAAGGAAAACATCGATGGTGAAGCCCTGATCTGGGCACATAACCGGCTTCTCGGGCGCACCGAAGACCGGCGTATCCTGATGGTGATTTCAGATGGCGCACCGGTGGACGATTCGACGCTGTCTGTAAATCCGGGCAATTATCTCGAAGCGCATCTGCGGCAGGTGATCGAATATATCGAAACGCGTTCGCCTGTCGAACTGCTTGCCATCGGAATAGGCCATGACGTGACGAGATACTACCAGCGGGCTGTGACCATTACGGATGTTGAACAGCTCGGAGGTGCGGTAACAAGCCAGCTTGCCGATCTTTTCGATGAAGATACATCCCGGCCGCGAAAGCGTCGGCGCGTGGCCTAGAAAAAAACCTCCTTCCGGGGAAGGAGGTTTGAATTTTTATATGTTGCCCTTAGCGAAGCCAATGTTGACACAGCGCTTCGGGTACGGATGAATCAACCGCTGGCCTGAGCCGCCTTGATCGCCTTCTTCGTGGCAAGAGCAGCCCCGCTCAGATCCGAATCCTTCGCGGCAAGAAGAAAGGCGTCGATGCCTCCCTTTTTCTCGACTGTCCGAATGGCTGATGCCGATACCCGGAAAGAAATCGACTTGCCGAGGGTTTCGCTCAACATCGAAGCCTGTTGCAGGTTGGGCAGAAAACGGCGACGGGTGCGGTTGTTCGCGTGGCTGACATTGTTGCCAGTCATCACGCCTTTACCTGTAAGTTCACAGCGACGGGCCATGGCCTCGCTCCCTTCTTCTCAAAAAATAAAGCGGCTTGCGCCGCACCATAAGGCACCTTTCTATCGATCTTCACGAATAAGGTCAAGCGAGTTATGGCATCCGCATACCTATCCTTTTAGGCAGGTGTTACACAAACAAAGCATCTTTTAGAATAGGATCTATGAATAACCCGCCTTATACGGCAATCCGACCGGTTAGTCCCCGGAGACAACCCGGAAGGATTATCAGGATATAGGGACCAAAATGAAATCGAAAAATACCAAAGGCGCTTCCACAACGTTTCCTCTCCGGCGTGAAAAACGCAATGTTTATATCGGAGACAGACGCACCACGCTTTCCTTTGAATGTTATGTCTGGGAAGCACTTGAGGAGCTCGGCCGCTATGAAAGCCAGTCCGTTGATGAGATCTGCTCACAAATCGTGGCCAATTATCGGGGGGATGAAAATATCACCACCGTGATCAGGTACCTTGTGCTGGAGGCTACACGCATGCGGGTCATGGCAGAGATGCAGGTCTGGAGAGGGGATGATCTGCATGAGAATGTCATGCCGTTTCCCTCCCCCTTATACGCCGCCATGGCCAAACTTAACTTACCGCATCAATCGAACACCGACGCAAAGCATCTTCCATCCGAGAGATGGAACCAACAGCATCGGTAATCGAAGCAAAACCGTCTTCCTCGCACAGCGTGTTCAACCCGGAAAGAATATCCCGGGGCAGGGTTGGCCCCCTTAGGGCAAGACCGGTATAAAGCTGGACGAAAGAGGCACCAAGGAGAATTTTGGCATAAGCGGTCCGGGCACACCGGACGCCACCGGCGGCGACAAGCGGCATCCTGCCCTTTGTCAGGAGATGCGCCTGATGCAGCATGGATGTGGAGAGATGAAAGAGCGGTGCGCCTGAAAGCCCGCCCTGCTCACCCCGATGAATGCCACGAAGCCTGCCCGGCCTGCTGATCGTCGTATTGGAGATGATGAGCCCGGAAACATCCTTTTCAAGGGCAACCTCTATCGCCGCTGCAAGCCCTTTCTGGTCCAGATCAGGTGCGAGTTTGAGCAGCAGTGGCCGGTTGACGCCTGATGCGGAAATGCCGTCATATGTTGCATCCAGCACCGCCGCCAGAAAAGACGGCTCCTGAAGCCCGCGCAGACCCGGCGTGTTGGGGGAGGAGACATTCACGGTGATGTAATCTGAAAACGGCGCAAGGCAGGATGCGACCTGATGATAATCCGCCACCCGATCAGGGCTGTCCTTATTGGCGCCGATATTGACGCCGATGAGTTGCGCCGGATCCTGAGACATATCTTGATGCTGACGGAACCGCCTCAGCCTCCCTGCCGCGACCTCCATGCCGCTGTTGTTAAACCCGTAACGGTTGATCACGGCGCCATCTTCAGCCAGACGGAAGACACGGGGTTTGGGATTGCCGGGCTGGGGTTTCGGGGTGATCGTGCCCACTTCAACCGCGCCAAAGCCGAGCGCCAGCGTTCCTGACACCGCTTCAGCGTCCTTGTCAAACCCCGCCGCAAGGCCGAGCGGGTTCTTGACGGCACGCCCGGCCAGACGGCTGAAAAGCCGGTCACCGTGAACATCAGCGGCCAGACGGGGGCCGATACCAAAGGCCAGAGACCGCACCGCAAGCCGGTGCGCAGCCTCCCCGGGAAGGTGCCGCGCTAGCGCTGATGCAACCTGCCAGATCACATGTCCCCCCGCGCCAGATCTCCGGCAACGGCATGGCCGATCAATGCCCGGGTTTCCGCAATACCGTAGAGTTTGATGAAAGATCCCATTCTCGGGCCTTCGTTCTGGCCGAGCAATACCTGATAAAGACAGGAAAACCAGTCCCTGAGAGGCTCATACCCTGCGTCCTTGCCGACGGCAAAGACAGCGGACTGGATATCTTCGGCAACGGCATCAGCCGCCAGAGCCGCAAGGCGGGCATCAAGTTGTTGCAATGCGGTGATTTCCGCATCATCCGGAGCACGATAGAATTTACCCGGCCGCACCCTTTCCTGATAATAGGTCACCGCATAGGATACCAGCCGCGCCAGCTGGGGGCTGTTTTCAGGGGTGAGGCCGGGGGCATATTGTTCAAGATAACCCCAGATCACATCAGGGGTTTCGGCCTGGCAGACCCCGGCCAGATTGAGCAGAAGCGAAAACCCGACCGGCAGGGTTTCCTGAGGCGGATTGCCGGCATGGATATGCCAGACCGGATTATCGATACGGGCAGTTTCATCCGCCTCCTGATATTTTTCAAGGTGGCTGAAATATTCATCGACCATTTTCGGCACCACATCAAAGAACAGTCTTTTGGCCCGTTTCGGCTGGTTATACATGAACAGCGCCAGTGATTCTTCGGTTCCGTAGGTCAGCCATTCTTCAACGCTGAGCCCGTTGCCGCGGGATTTGGAAATCTTCTCCCCGTTCTGGTCAAGAAACAGCTCATAGGAAATTCCTTCCGGCGGTACCCCGCCCAGGATACGGACAATCCTGGATGACAGATTCACCGATTCGCTGAGATCCTTGCCGCTCATCTCATAATCCACCCCGAGGGCATACCAGCGCATCGCCCAGTCACATTTCCATTGCAGCTTGCAGTTTCCGCCCGTCACCGGCACTTCACGCAGAGTTCCGTCACGGGGATCATGGTAAGACACCGTGCCGGCATCGGCGTCATGTGCCGTGATTTCCACCTGCAACACCTGCCGGGTATCCGGACATACGGGCAGGAACGGGCTGTAGGTGGCCCGGCGTTCTTCGCCGAGCGTGGGAAGGACCACATTGGTGATGGCATCGTAATGGCGCAGAATGGCGCGAAGCGCATCGTCGAAACGTCCTGATCTGTAGCATTCGGTTGCCGAGAAAAATTCATACTGAAACCCGAATCCGTCAAGGAAGGACTGAAGTCGGGCGTTGTTATGAGCACCAAAACTGTCATGGGTGCCAAAAGGATCAGGTACTTCCGTGAGCGCCTTGCCAAGATGCTGAGCCACCATGTCTTTGTTCGGAATATTATCCGGCACTTTACGCAGACCATCCATATCATCAGAAAAACAGATCAACCGTGTCGGAAGGCCGGTCAGTGTTTCAAAGGCATGCCGGACCATCGAGGTGCGAACCACTTCGCCGAAGGTACCGATATGAGGCAGACCCGAAGGTCCGTAGCCTGTTTCAAAAAGCACCGGTTTTTCCGCATCAGGGCTTGCCTTCATCTTGTCGAGTCTGGCAATCAGACTGCGGGCTTCGGCAAAAGGCCATGCTTTGGCATTGGCAAGAATTTCATCGGGAATCAACGACGGTGACATGATTGGAATTTCCTTTATCTGACTGGCTCAACAGGCCAGTTTCTGCCCGCAACATATGGCCGCGTTCCGATAAGGTCAATATCTGGTGAAACAGGTTGAGATCAGGTACAACCGGAACATGATCCCTGCCTCGCCCATGCCGATCTCGCTTCCTCCCCTGCCGGTGGTGTTTCCCACCGCCCGCCATGTTGTGATCCTTGATGCCGAAGGCGTGATCGACACGCTCAGCTCCCGCGACGCACAGGACAGGCTAAATGGCTCTCCCGCCCTGTTCTGCCATCGCCGGTGGACCGCAACACGTCTGGGGATGGATATAAGCGGCCTTGGCGCTCTTGAAGGGATAGACGCGCTTGAGCTCTTTGCCTTTGTCCGGCCGGCGCAGTTCTGCCTGCCCACCCCGACCGGCCTTGGCCGCGCCCTCGGTCTTGACACAGCCGGGGATGAGGACAGCCAGGCCATGCTCATTCCGAAAGCCTGCCTTATCCTGCTTGAAGAACTGGCGGAATTAACAGAAGCGGCCCGGCAACAGGCCGCCGGCATTGCCCGCATGATGGCCCAGGGGGGTTGGGGCTGGGCCCCGTCCGTGCTTGCGGCACTGGGGGAGGCCATGCCGGATCCGGCCCCGCCCGACGGCAGACATGCGGCGATCTGGCACCGTCTGCCTGAAATTCCAGATACCGGACCCCTGCCTGATCCCGGGGCCTTTCCTGTCCGGGCTGACGCGGCAGAAAAGCGGCTGAAGGACATGCTTGGCCGGGGTGCGGAGGTGAGGCCAAGCCAGAAAGCCTATACCAACAGCCTGTTGCCGGCTTTTGACACGCCGCGTGAAGACGGAATGCCCCATCTTGTCCTGGCCGAGGCCGGAACGGGCACGGGCAAGACCCTCGGATATCTGGCCCCGGCCACGCTCTGGGCCGAAGACAACAGCGCACCGGTATGGATCGCAACCTACACCCGAAGCCTTCAGCATCAGGTTGTTGAAGAAATGGCACGTTTCTATCCTGAACGGGAAGACCGTGAGAGCAAGGTGGTTATTCGCAAAGGCCGGGAGAACTATCTCTGTCTTCTCAACCTTGAGGATGCGCTCAATACCGTTCCGGCGTCTCCGAGGTTTGCTCCGGCGCTCGGGCTGATGGCGCGTTGGGCAGAAGCCGATCCCGACGGTGATCTGACGGGAAGCGGCTTCCCCGCCTGGCTGACGGATCTGCTTGGTCATGGCCTGACCATGGGTCTTGCCGACCGGCGGGGCGAATGTATCCATTCCGCCTGTCGTCATTACCAGAAATGTTTTGTCGAACGGTCACGCCAGCGTGCCCGGCAGGCTGATATTGTTGTCGCCAACCATGCGCTGGTGATGATCGGGGCAACCATGGCCGCCCTCGTGCCGGATCAGAAGAATACATCAGCCCCGACGCGCATTGTGTTTGATGAGGGCCATCATGTGTTCGATGCGGCCGACAGTGCCTTTTCCACCACTTTCAGCGGCGCGGAGACAGCTGACCTCAGGCGCTGGATCAGGGGAAATGACGGCAACAGGCGAAGCCGGGCACGAGGCCTCAAATCACGTCTTGAAGATATTCTTGCCGGAAATCCGGGGGCGGTCGCTGATCTAGACGCGGCCATGGAAGCGGCCCGGATCCTGCCGGCGGCAGGCTGGCGGGGGCGTCTTTCGGATGCGGCACCCGAAGGTCCTGTTGAGCAGTTTCTTTTTGCCGCCAGAGCTGCGATTTATGCCCGCGCCTCATCACCCGACAGCCTTTACAATCTCGAGGCCGGCCTTGTTCCGGTTAATGAAAACCTTGCGCTGATGGCGATGGGGCTTGCCGATGCCCTGCGTGCCATTGCCGAGCCCCTGGAACGTCTGGCCGCACATCTCAGCCGGATACTTGCCGCCGAAGCCGACACGCTGGACACCCAGTCAAGATCACGACTGGAAGGGGCGCAACGCGGTCTGATGCGCCGGGCAAACGGCCCGCTCCGGTCCTGGATTGATCTGCTGACAGATGTTGCCGCCGCCAGTTCTGCCACCGAAAACGCCGTCGGGTGCCGCCCCGGCTTTGTCGACTGGATGGAAGCCACGCGGCGGGGCGGTGAAGATATCGATATCGGGCTGAGACGCCACCACCTCGACCCGAGCGAGCCGTTCAGCCGCCTTGTGCTTGGCATGGCCCATGGCGCGGTCATCACCTCTGCCACTCTGACCGAAGACAGCGCACCTGCCCCGGCGGTACCGACCGGCACGGCCGATGGTGAAGAGAGGGCAAAATCCGCCAACACACCTGAGGCGGAGCCGCAAGACCCGTGGCGATTTGCCCGCCTGTTGAGCGGTGAGAGCCATCTTCCCCATCCGGCGCTGGTCTCCACCGTCGCCTCACCTTTCGATTACCGGAGCCAGACCCGCATCATGGTGGTTGGTGATGTGGCAAGGGATGATCCTGCCCAGACATCAGCTGCCATGGCCGCATTGATGACGGCGTCGGGAGGCGGGGCGCTCGGCTTGTTTACCGCCATACGGCGGCTCAAAGATGTGCATGCCTCGCTCAACCCGGCGCTTGAGGCCGCTGGCCTGCCGCTTTATTCCCAGCATATCGATGCCATGAACCTCTCAACCCTGCTGCAGATTTTCAGGGAAGACCGGAAATCCTGCCTGCTTGGCACCGATGCGGTCCGTGATGGTATCGACGTGCCAGGAGATGCGCTGCAACTGATCGTCTTTGACCGGGTTCCGTGGCCCAGACCCGATATGCTGTATAAAGCCAGGGCCGGTTTTTTCGGTCGTGACGCCTGGTCCGACCGGCTGACAAGCATGAAACTTCGTCAGGCATTTGGTCGTCTTGTCCGGCGCGGCGATGACCGTGGTGTCTTTGTCGTGCTGGACAGCCGCCTGCCCAGCCGCCTGCTCGGCGCCTTTCCCAAAGGTACGGAGGTGATACGTTGCGGGCTGGCTGATGCGGTGGCGGAAACCCGGCGTTTCCTGAAGGATTAGACCACGGGCCTGATCATTCATCATTCTCCGCGTAATGACTTTCATAAGATTTTGCATTTCCCGGCGCGGATGCGTATGATTTCCACATTGATGACCTTGCCCCTGACGGAGGCGGGGTCAGAACACACACGAAACATACCTTTACCAGGTGAAAGGGAAAAATCCATGCCTGCACTTTCGCTAAAGCCTTCACCAAGCCTTGCGGATGCCATTCTCGGAAATGAGGGGAACACCCTTTTCCGCAATGCGCTGCTTGTCCTTGCCGGCTCCGTGCTGATCGCCATTTCTGCGCAGATCGTCTTCCGTCTGCCGATCTCACCTGTGCCGATCACGGGCCAGACCTTTGCCGTTCTTATTGTCGGCATGGCGCTGGGCCCGCGTCTTGGCGCCCTTGCCGCCATTGCCTATCTCATCGAAGGCATCTGGTTTCCGGTTTTTGCCGAAGCCCGGACCTGGGCCCATCCGTTCACCCTGTGGACAGCCGGATATCTGGCGGGGTTTGTCGGCGCCGCCTATGTGACCGGATGGCTGGCACAACAGGGCTGGGACCGTCATCCGTTCAGCACCGCTGTTGCGATGGTTCTGGGTAATATCGCCATCTATATTCCCGGCACGCTCTGGCTTTCCTATATGTATGCGGTCAATACCGATTTTGCCGGCATGGCACTTGTCGGTGAAGTGGCCACCAAGGGGTTTGCCCTCTTCCTGATCGGCGATGCACTCAAACTGGTGCTCGCGGTGCTGGCCTTCCCGATGGCCTGGAAGTGGGTTTCCGGCCGCCGATAGACATAAAACCATAAACATGAAAAGGCCGGGATGAACCCGGCCTTTTTTATTCCCTGACGTATTGGGGCTGGCCCGGGTTTAGAAGCCCATGCCGCCCATGCCGCCCATACCACCCATATCAGGGGCAGGTGCCGCAGCTTTCGGCTCAGGCAGTTCACCCACCATGGCTTCGGTGGTGATCAGCAGACCGGCAACAGAGGCCGCGTTCTGAAGAGCGGAACGTACAACCTTGGTCGGGTCAATGACACCAGCCTTGATCAGGTCTTCGAAAACACCTGTCTGGGCGTTGTAGCCTTTGGTTGTGCTCTTTTCTTCCAGCAGTTTGCCGACGATCACGGAGCCATCTGCGCCTGCGTTATTGGCGATCTGACGTGCCGGAGCCTGAAGGGCACGGCGAACGATGTTAACGCCGACATTCTGGTCTTCGTTTTCACCCTTGATGGAATCAAGACCGGCTATCGCCTTGACCAGTGCCGTACCGCCACCAGGAACAATACCTTCTTCCACGGCAGCGCGGGTTGCGTGCATGGCATCATCAACGCGGTCTTTACGCTCTTTCACCTCAACTTCGGTAGCGCCGCCAACCTTGATCACGGCAACACCGCCGGCGAGTTTGGCCAGACGTTCCTGAAGCTTTTCGCGATCGTAATCGGAAGTGGTTTCTTCGACCTGGGCGCGGATCTGGTTGCAACGAGCCTGGATCTGCTCTTTGTCACCGGAACCATCGACGATGGTGGTGTTTTCCTTGGTGATTTCAACACGCTTGGCGGAACCGAGCATTTCAAGGGTCACGCTGTCAAGCTTGATGCCGACTTCTTCGGAGATCACGGTGCCGTTGGTCAGAATAGCAATGTCTTCAAGCATCGCCTTGCGACGATCACCAAAGCCAGGTGCCTTGACCGCAGCTACCTTGAGCCCGCCACGCAGACGGTTGACAACGAGAGTTGCCAGTGCTTCGCCTTCAATGTCTTCGGCGATGATCAGAAGCGGACGGCTGGACTGCACAACCTTTTCAAGGATCGGCAGCATTTCCTGCAGATTGGAGAGTTTCTTTTCATGCAGAAGAATGTATGGCTCTTCGAGAACGGCTTTCATTTTGTCGCCATCGGTGACAAAATACGGGGAGAGATACCCGCGGTCGAACTGCATGCCTTCCACAACGTCAAGCTCGGTATCAAGGCTCTTGGCTTCCTCGACGGTGATAACACCTTCATTGCCGACCTTTTCCATCGCCTGGGCAATCATTTCACCGATATCGCTCTCGCCATTGGCGGAGATGGTGCCGACCTGGGCAACTTCAGCAGAAGTGGTGATGGCCTTTGAACGTGACGCCAGCGTGGCGACAACATTTTCAACAGCCAGATCAATACCACGCTTGAGATCCATCGGGTTCATGCCAGCGGCAACAGCCTTGGCGCCTTCCTGGGCGATGGACTGGGCCAGCACGGTTGCCGTGGTGGTGCCGTCGCCAGCCATGTCATTGGCTTTGGAGGCCACTTCACGGACCATTTGTGCGCCCATGTTCTCAAACTTGTCTTTCAGCTCGATATCCTTGGCAACGGTAACACCGTCCTTGGTGATACGAGGTGCGCCGAAAGCTTTTTCCAGCACAACGTTACGGCCTTTCGGGCCGAGGGTGACCTTCACTGCATTTGCGAGAGTGTCGACGCCTGCCATCATTCGTGTGCGAGCGTCTGAACCAAATTTTACATCCTTGGCAGCCATTTCAGGTTAACCTTTCCTTAATTATGTGATGTTGGGATACGGATCAGATCAGGGCTTATTCCATAATGCCCATGATGTCGGATTCCTTCATGATCAGGTATTCCGTGCCATCAATCTTGACTTCGGTGCCTGACCATTTGCCGAAAAGAACGCTGTCGCCTGCTTTGACGTCCAGCGGAACGACCTTGCCGGTTTCATCGCGGGCACCAGAGCCGACAGAAATGACCTTGCCCTGCATGGGCTTTTCCTGGGCTGTGTCCGGAATGATGATACCGGAAGCGGTTTTTTCTTCGCTTTCCACCCGCTGAATAAGAACACGATCGTGAAGAGGCTTGAATTTCATGCCTGTCCTCCTAAGAGTTGAAATTAAACACACAGGAGGGAAAATTGGCACTCTTCCCTCTTGAGTGCTGAAAACTACAACGTGCATATGAGACTTCTGGCCTCCGGCGTCAAGACCATATTCAAAAAAAAACTGATATCCGCCCGAAATCCGGCAAAAAAATCTGAATTTCAGCCTGACGCTTCAATTCGCCACGCCTTTCTGCCCGGCATCCATCTAGGCGTCATTCCGGAAAAAAGGTATGAAGTCATTTATGCAGAACTTACACCGTGATGAAGACATGTTTGGTGCCGAAGGTTTCCGCCCCGTGGAAATCTGGCTCTTTTCTGTTGCCGCCCTTGTCTTTGTCATGGTGGTGGTCGGCGGGATCACCCGCCTTACCGGCAGTGGTCTTTCCATGGTGGAATGGCGACCTCTGATGGGTATTCTGCCGCCGCTTTCCGCTGGTGAATGGGAACGTGTCTTCCTGCTCTATCAGCAATCCCCCGAATTCATCCATATCAACAGCGATATGGATCTGGCGGCGTTCAAGACGATTTTCTTCTGGGAATACGTGCACCGGGTATTGGGACGGCTGATCGGGATGGCCTATGCCCTTCCCTTTTTGATTTTCGCTGTCAGGAAAAAACTGCCTTCCGGATACGGGATGCGTTTTGTTCTTCTTTTCATGCTGGGGGGCCTGCAAGGGATTATTGGCTGGTGGATGGTCAAATCCGGCCTGGCCGAGGACCCTGATGTCTCTCAATACAGGCTGGCGGTACACCTTTCTATGGCATTGCTGATTTTCAGCATGCTGATCTGGACCGCCCTTGACCTGCGTCATGGCCGTGGCACCTGGCCCGGCGGACACACGGCCGGGGTTCTTATGATCCTCGCGGTCACCATTGTCGCCGGGGCATTTGTTGCCGGTATGGACGCCGGTAAACTTTATAACGAATACCCGCTGATGGGGGACGGGTTTATTCCTGTTGAGTATGGTGAAATGGGGGCGATGGATGCCTTTGAAAACGGCGCTTCCGCCCAGTTTCACCACCGGATCCTTGCCCTCATCGT
>Ga0181591_10000432_pt1 | contig 32957 bp, 30 predicted proteins | sample 071ome_33_FD_133757 | JGI IMG/M metagenome (GOLD analysis project Ga0181591, IMG submission 133757) | Coastal salt marsh microbial communities from the Groves Creek Marsh, Skidaway Island, Georgia - 071412AT metaG (megahit assembly) | ecosystem: Environmental > Aquatic > Marine > Intertidal...
AGCGTATTGGGGATGGGGACATGGCACTTCTTTTTGATCTGAAACTTGCAGCTGACTATAATCAGTGGGCAAATTCACGTATTTATAATGCCGCGTCGAAACTTACCGAGGCGCAGCTGAAACAGGACCGGCGGGCATTCTTCGGGTCTATTCACAACACAATGAACCATATCCTCCTTGCCGATTTGATTTATCGCGAAAGGCTGGAACACAAGCCGACCACTTTCACTCGGCTCGACGACGTGCTGTATGATGATTTCACCGCGCTTGAAAAGGCGCACCGCATCAACGATGGCTGGTATGTTGATTATTGCCGTGATGTCTCCGATACGATGCTGGATGATATATTGTCGTTCACCCCGGTCGGCCTCGATAACAGCGAGAAGTTTTCGCTGCCACTCAGGACTTGCCTGACCAATCTGTTCCAGCACCAGATCCATCATCGCGGGCAGGTGCATAATATGCTCAGTCAGACGGGCATTGAACCTCCACCGGTGGATGTTGTGTTATTCCAGCGCGGCGATGTTGACGATTGGTCTGACCGTTAATAATGGAAACCCGAACTTCTGATATCTTGATCATCGGCGCTGGGCAGGCCGGGTTGTCTGTGAGCTATTTCCTGTCAAAGAAAAACAGGAATCATCTGGTTGTTGACAAGGGCGGTATTGGCAATGCCTGGAAGCAACACAGGTGGGATTCGTTTTGCCTTGTAACGCCGAACTGGACAATCAGGCTTCCGGGCAAAATCTATGCCGGTGACGACCCGGACGGATTTATGCCGCGCGATGAATTTGTTGCGTATCTGGAAGAATGGGCGCGGTCATTTGATGCCCCGGTGGAAAGTGGTGTTGAGATACGCCATCTCGCCAGACAGGACGGAATGTTTCGTGCCGAAACCCGCAATGGTGATGTTTTCGCAGCTGAAAAAGTTGTTGTTGCAACAGCGACATATCAAAAACCACGCATTCCGGCCCTTGCCGGCGATCTGCCCGCGCATATCACCCATATCCATGCTGAAAATTACAAGAATGTTGACCAGCTGGGTGACGGTGCAACGCTTGTGGTCGGTTCAGGCCAGACAGGTTGCCAGATTGTCGAAGACCTTCTTCGCGCTGGCAGGAAGGTATTTCTGGCTGTCGGCAGCAACGGACGGCTGCCACGCCGTTACCGCGGGCGGGACTGTCTTTACTGGCAGGAGCAGATGCAGTTGCTTGAGCGCACCCCCGATATGCTTGCAACGCCAAAGGACCGGTTCAAGGGTGATCCGCATGTATCCGGGCGTGACCGGGGAACGACCATCAATCTCAGATCATTTGCGGCCAGAGGCTGCGTTCTTACCGGGCGTCTTGCATCGGTGTCGGGAACCCTGGCCCGTTTCAATCCGGATCTGGCTGACAGCCTGAAGATGGCTGATGACTATGCCGCAGATTTCCTGATGAAGGTTGATGCCCATATCGAGGCGCATAACCTTGATGCCCCGACAGAATCAAAAGCTTCGCTCGAGGAGAGGAACATCCTGTCGGTTGATGATCCCGGTGCCAAGGCGATCCGAGCGCCGGTAGAACTGGATATGGATGCGCAAAACATCAAGACAATAATCTGGGCAACGGGCTTCAGCTTTGACTTTTCCTGGATTGAAGGCCTTGAAACCGATGCCTCTGGTTATCCGGTAACCCGTGACGGCAAAAGCTCGGTGGAAAATCTCTATTTTTGTGGCCTCAACTGGATGCGCAAACGCAAATCCGGGATCATTTATGGTGTGGGTGAAGATGCAGAAATCGTCGCCTCAAAACTGCTTGAGGCTGTATAGGCAGCACGCAGGGGCGAAGATTGACGGGCAAACAAATTATGAATCAAGTTGTGAATAGGGACAAGGAATTTCGGTTATGTATATTGGGGTAGATGTTGGCGGAACATTCACTGATATAGCCGTGAATCGAGATGACGGTACCACTCTCTTGCTTCACAAGCTTTCGTCAACGCCGGCAGCGCCGGAAGAGGCCATTCTGCAGGGTCTGCATTCTCTGTTCGCCCAGCATGATCTGAAATTCACGGATACCGAACGCCTTGCCCATGGCACCACGGTTGGCACCAATGCCATAATTCAGCGCAAATGCGGCAATGTTGCGCTGGTTACGTCACAAGGATTTCGTGACCTGATAGAGATTGGCAGGCAAACAAGGCCAACCGTCTATGACATGCATCTTGATCACCCGCCGGTCTTGGTTGATCGCGGCATGCGTTTTGAAGTCCCGCAACGCCGGCTTGCCGATGGCCGTATTCATGTGCCACTGGATGAAACGGCGGTTGAAGAACTGGCTGGTCGTTTTGACGATGCAGATCTTGACTGCATTGTCATTTGTTTCCTGCATTCCTACGCGTTTCCAGAAGATGAGGAACGCGCAGCAGAAATCATGCGAAAGCATGTTCCGGACACGATCAAGGTGATCACCTCATCGTCGGTTTATCCCGAATTCAGAGAGTTCGAGAGGTTCTCGACTGCTGTTCTCAATGGTGCATTGCTTTCGGTAGTGGGTTCATATCTTGACCGGCTGACCGACGAGGCAGGCAAGCTTGGATTGCCGACCGATGTGAAAATATCACAAAGTTCAGGCGGGCTTATGTCGGTTCGTACGGCGCGCGAATTTCCGGTCAGGGCATCGCTCTCGGGTCCTGCCGCGGGCGTTCAGGGCGCGCTTTACCGGGCGCGTGTTGCCGGATTTCAGGATATCATCACACTGGATGTTGGGGGCACGAGCGCCGATGTAGCGTTGCTGAAAGACCTGACACCGTCAGAAGTCAACGAAAGGACGATCGGCGGTTTTCCTGTCAGAATACCGTGCATGGATGTGAACTCGGTGGGTGCCGGTGGCGGGTCAATTGCGTGGATTGACACAGATGGCTTGCTGAAGGTCGGGCCGCAGAGCGCCGGCGCTGTTCCAGGTCCGGCCTGTTACGATCTTGGCGGCACGCAAGCCACGGTCACAGATGCCAATATTGTTCTGGACCGGCTCAACAGCGAGGCGTTGCTTGATGGCAGGATGCCAATCAACAAAGCGCGGTCAGTCGCGACAATTGATGATCTTGCTGAAAATTTGCAAATGGACAGTGATGATGTCGCTCTTGGTATCATCCAGGTTGCCTGCTCGCGCATGGTAAAGGCAATCCGTTCGATATCCATCGAGCGTGGGCATGATCCCAAGGATTTTGCGCTTCTTGCCTTTGGTGGTGCTGGCGCCCTGCACGCTGTCGATGTTGCCCGCGAGCTTGGTATGAATACCATTCTGATCCCGCCGAACCCCGGCATTCTATGCGCTGAAGGTGCCATGAATGCGGACATCACTGCCGATTTTGTCAATACTGCCTTTTGCGAGCTTGCCAAGGACAATGTGCCCACCATCCAGGCGCTCGCCGGCACGTTGGCCAAAGAGGTTGAACTCTGGTTTGAAAATGAAGCTGTAGAACCGCAGCAAAGGCGCCTTTTCTGGTCGGTTGGTGCCCGGTATTTCGGGCAGAATTATGAACTGACGCTGAATGTCGATATGGCTCTTGATGCGGACGAGTTTGTTGCCAGAACAAGACAGGACTTTCAGGAAGCCCATGTCGCACTATATGGCTTTGCTTCCGAGGATGAGCCAGTTCAGATCGTGAATGTCATGGCCAAGGCAGTTGGTGAATTACAACAGGGCCAGTTGCCTTTAATCCAGGCCAAATCTGATGCTGAACCTGTGGAATATCGAAACAGCCTGTTCAAGAGTGGCGTGCGCCAGCGTACCCCGGTTTTGCGGCGGGTGGACCTTCATGCTGGACAGGAAATCTCCGGGCCGGCGATTATTGAACAGCTGGACTCAACAGTGATTATCTTTCCAAACGACACCTGCCATGTGGACGAATGGGGCAACCTGATCATCAGGCTGGAGGACTAGCAATGGCAATAAACCCGATAGATGCCGAACTTATGCGCAACCACATGGCAAGCATTGCCGATGAGATGTATGTCGCCCTGATGAAAAGCGCCTATTCCACAAACATCAAGGAGCGCAAAGATCATTCAACGGCATTGTTTGATCACACCGGGCGTGTTGTGGTGCAGGGCGAGAGCATGCCGCTTCATCTTGCATCCATGCTTGGCCTTGTTGAGATCATTCTGGAAAAATACGGGGTCGATGGAATTCGCGATGGCGACATGTTTCTGTCGAATGATCCTTATGTCGGGCGCGGCTCGCATCTTCCGGATGTTGCCATAGCCGCGCCGGTTTTCGCGAATGGAAAACTGCTTATGTTTGTCTGCAATATTGCGCATCATGCGGATATGGGAGGCATGGCACCGGGTTCGATGGCAGGCGGCATGACCGAGATCTATCAGGAAGGGTTGCGTATTCCGCCAATAAAGCTTTTCGAGAATCATCAACTAAAGCAGGATTTGCTGGAGATGATCCTGCTTAATGTGCGCGTTCCAGAAGAACGGATCGGTGACTATAACGCTCAGATCGCTTCCAACCAGCTTGGCATCAGACGTTGCAAGGCCCTGATAGAAAAATGGGGCGGCGACATGATAACCGAGGGCTGTGACGCCATTATCGCGGCGGTCAAGAAACGCACCCGCGCAGGTATAAGCGGCCTGCCAAATGGCGTTTACGAATTCGAGGATATCGTGGATGATGATGGCCTCTCAAGATTGGACATCAGGATCAGGGTCAAGATAACAGTCGCAGATGATGAGATAGAGTTCGACTTTGCCGGCACCGACCCGCAGGTTGAAGGAAACAATAACGTCACCATGGCCGGTCTTCAGGCCAGCTGCCTTTATTGTGTCAAAGTGCTGATTGACCCCGAATGCCCGCAAAACCATGGCATGCTTGACCCGATAACCATCAAGGCTCCCGAAGGTAGCGTGGTGAATGCCGTTTTTCCGGCTGCATCTGCTGCCCGGGCTCAGACCGCGCAACGCATTGTTGACTGTGTTCTGGGTGCGTTTGCCGATGCCTGTCCCGACAGGGTCATTGCCGCTGGTAACGGCGCCAACACATCGGCAGCCTTTTTCGGCCAGTCGCAGACAGGCAAATATTATGTGTATCTTGAAACGCTTGGCGGCGGCGCCGGCGCGCGCGCATATAAGGATGGAACCGACGGTGTGCAGGTGCACATGACCAACACGTCCAATCTTCCGATTGAGGCGCTGGAGACCGAATATCCGTTAATGATCGAACGCTACGAATTTGTGCAGGATTCCGGTGGCAGCGGAAAATATCGGGGCGGCCTTGGAATCCGCCGGGATTACCGGCCAATTGGTCATACCATGACCTTTTCCGGTCAGGGGGAGCGCTTCAGGAACCAGCCCTGGGGTATTTTTGGCGGTGGTGCCGGTGCGGCCGGAAAGTTTACGCTGATCCATGACAATGGTGAGGAAAAGCGTCTTGCCAACAAGCCGGCAGCATTGAAGCTGGATGAACATGCAATCATCAGCGTTGTTACCGCTGGCGCAGGCGGTTATGGCGACCCCGCCGAACGTGCCGAAGCCGGTCTTCAGGAAGATGTCGAGAGTGGCAAGTTTTCTTCGGATTTCATGACTCGAAACTATCAACAATAGGAAGCCTCAGGACAGGGTCCGCCATCGTGCCTTAAGACAAATGAAAAACAACATAATCAAAATGGAAACTCTCTCGCTGACAGACAGGGTTACGGAAATTCTCCGTAACAAAATCCTTGATCTGTCGTTGACACCGGGAACGCAGCTAGATGAAAAAATGCTGCAAAGCCAGTTTGACTTCGGGCGCACCCCCATGCGTGAAGCGCTTGGGCGTCTTGTGTCTGAAGGGTTGGTGGAGGCACGTGCCAGCCGGGGACTGCGCGTAACACCGTTTAGCCTGGTTAACACTCTGGAGTTGGTCGATGCCTATATCCTGTGTGAAAGAATGGTGTCCTATAATCTGCGCATGTTCGATGATGGCCTTGTTGATGATCTGTTGGAAATCGATCAAGCGTATCTGAAATCCAGCCTTAATGCCGAGCTTCTTGAAATCACGCAACAGAATGCCCTGTTTCATGCGCGCCTCGCGCTGGCAACACGCAATAAATATATAATTGAATATTCGACGAAACTTCACAATCTGGGCCGCCGGTTGTCTTTCTATATCTATAAGGAAGAGGATGCATTGCCTGACAAGCTCCAAGGTCTGTTCGACCGTACCAGAGGCGATCACAGCAGTATAATCCGTTGCATCAGGGATCAGGATCGTGAAGGTCTTGTCGCTAATATGACAGATCATGCAAAGCTGTTTCAGGAGCGGTTGGGAGCGCTACTCAATTTGGAAAAGAAGTTCGAATTTGATCTTTCACTGGAAAAGTGACACCGGGATTGTGACACCGGGATTGTGACACCGGGATTGTGACACATCGTTTTGCATTACGACGACTGCTATTGTGACGGAAGGAAACCAGCGTGCTTGCCAAACGGCTGAATGCCATCAAACCATCCCCGACGGTCGTTGTCTCCAATCTCGCAGAACAGCTCAAGCGTGAGGGAAGGGATGTCATAAATCTTGGCGAGGGCGAACCTGACTTTAATACGCCAGACCATATAAAGGAAGCAGCGGTCAAAGCCATTGCCGATAACAAGACACGCTATACTCAGGTAGACGGCATAGATGAACTTAAACAGGCTGTCGTGGAGAAATTTGCCCGCGAGAATAATATCGACTGCAGCCCGCAGAGCGTGACGATCGGCTCAGGTGCCAAGCATGTTATCTATAATGCTTTCATGGCAACGCTTGACCCGGCAGATGAAGTCCTGATCCCCGCGCCATACTGGGTTTCCTATCCCGATATGGTGCTTCTTGCAGGCGGGGTGCCGGTGCCCATTGACTGCACCGCGGATGCGCGGCTGAAACTTCGTGCAGAACAGCTTGAAGCCGCGATCACTCCGCGAACCAAATGGCTGGTAATGAATTCACCGGGCAACCCGGCTGGTGCAACCTATAGCAAGCAAGAATTGCTGGAGCTTGCTGAAGTATTGGTCCGTCATGATGATATCCTGATACTGATGGATGATATTTACGAGCATATCGTTTTTGATAATTGTGAATTCAGGACCCTTGCAGAGGTGGCGCCCGACCTGCAGCACAGGATACTGACATTGAACGGGGTTTCAAAAGCCTATTGCATGACGGGCTGGCGCATCGGATATGCCACCGGCCCGGAACAGATGATCAAGGCCATATCAAGTATCCAGTCCCATTCGACAAGCAACCCGAACTCGGTTGCGCAATATGCGGCGGTGGCGGCGCTGACCGGTCCTACCGATTTTATCGCCAGCAATAACAGGCGTTTTTCTGAGCGTCGTGACTATGTTGTTGAAAGCCTCAACCGTATCAGGGGCCTTGACTGTACCCTGCCGGAGGGTGCCTTTTTTGCCTTTCCGTCCTGTGGCGCTCTTATTGGTGCTACCTGCCCGGATGGGCAACAGATCAGGTCAGACGTTGATTTTGTCAATTATCTGCTGCGTGATGCCGGTGTGGCAACGGTTCCCGGTGCGGCGTTTGGCACAGATGGTTTCTTTCGAATTTCATTTGCGACAAGCATGGAAAATCTCGAACTTTCCATGCGCCGTATCGAACGCGCTTGCGAGGCGCTTCAGGTTGCAGGATGAACACAGCTATGGAACAGGGCAGGCTGATCAACAGCCTGCCGTCCTGACCCGCTAGTGATTAAGCCCTTATATTGGGAGGGATAGTGATTATGAATGAAGAGATGATAAATCAGGTTCGAAACCGCTTTGCCCAGGTCGATGCCTGTCCGCAACAGGGGCCGCGCGTCTTTTTCGAGAATGCCGGTGGTGCGCTGACGCTGAACAGCGTTGTCGACACCTCGAAGGCCTATGCCGCCATTCCCGACAATCAGGGCCGGGACAATGCCGGCTCGCACGAACTCGTTCGCGTCATCACCAAGGCCAAGGACGATATGCGGGTTTTCATGAACGCGCCTGACGGTCAGTTCTTTGTCGGTGAGAGTGGTACCGAATTGTTGTTCCGCGTCATCATGAACGCCTGTCTTGGCACGGCTGGTGACGGCATTGTTCTTGGCTCCACCGTCGAACATCCGGCGACACGCAGCGCCTGTCACCGCTGGTCGAGGATTTCCGGCAAGACGCATCGGCTGGTCACCCATGATGACGCGCTCGGCCTTGTCACGGCGGAGGATTATGCGGTGCAGGTCACACCTGACACGCGCGTCGCCACCATCCTGCACACATCACCGGTCACCGGCATGGGCATGGATGTCGCCGCCATATCAGGGGCCATTCGCGCGGTCGCGCCGGACTGTATCATCATAGTCGACGGCATCCAGCACGCGGCCCACGGACAGATCGACCTCGCCAGCTATGACGTCGATGGCTATGTGATATCGCCCTACAAGATGTTTTCCCGCCATGGTTATGGCCTTGCCTGGATTTCCGACAGGATGACGGCGATGGAGCATGACTCACTGGTCGGTGGACCGGACGGCAACTGGGAGCTTGGCACACGCGATACCGGTGCCTATGCCACGCTCTCGGACGTCACTGACTATCTGGAATGGCTTGGCACGCAGTTCACCGACAGCACCGACAGGCGGGAGCGCTTCAAGGCGGCTGGCGCTGCCATTCACGCGCATGAGAAATCCCTTACGGATGCCATGATCCACGGCACCGGCAACCTGCCGGGACTTGCCAGCATGCCGCGCGTCCGGATTATCGGCGGCATCGACAATCCGGCCCGTGAAGGGCTGGTCTCGCTCTATGTCGAGGGCATGGATTCGGCCGATGTGGTGACAGCTCTCAACAAGGAGGGCATTCGCACGCATCTGCGAAAGGCCGATCATTATTCGGGTAATATCCTTGACCCGCTCGGCCTTGACGGCTGCGTGCGTGTCTCGATGTGCCACTATAACAGCCTGCACGAGGTGGCGCAGTTCCTCGCTGTGATGAAATCCATCGCCGAATAGGTGGGTGAAAAGGATTTTCGGAATCTGAATCGGTAGCGGATAGCGACATTCTTGCTCGCCAGGCGGCGCATTGGGCTACCGTCCACCTGCTCCTGAAACCATCATACCAATGTATCAGAGGCCAAATATGCACTGATATTCAATATGGATCAGTCAGATCAGGCTGCTCACGCCGCCGAGATCCGCGCGCGGCCCCCTTCGGTCTTTGCTCCCGTGCTAGCCCCGCCATGCAGACGGCAACGGCCATTCTTCTTATTCGCCTGACGCTGGCACGCGGTGCCTTGAAGGGTCCTTGTCCCACATCGCTGCCCCGGCCAGTCAGGCCCGAACCGACACTCAATACCGATGGTCATCTTCTCTTTTGTCAGCATGAATAACACCCCGCCTGTGGGGTGTTATCATACCGCAATATGAATGGGGCTTCGAAGTGGGTGGTTCCCGGTTGCCAAACAAAGTCCCGAGGTCTGCGAGCCGCGAGGCTTGGAGCTTTGTAACGGTAAGTTGTCGGATTGCAGATAAATTTTTGCAACAAGGTCTTTAGAGCGATGTCATGAAGATAGAATAGGCGGCAGTGATTCATGTTTAACTTCCGAAGCATCTGTCTGACAGTGTCAGAGTGTTCGACACCCTGGTCCCGACATTGACTGTCACTGCTGCGGCAGGTCGGTTGGCGCGGCGCCGCGAAGGTGGCGAAGGCGCGCAAAGACATCGACGCCCATTTGCAGCATGATGTGGATAATGTCGATTGGCACCCAGTTCTCGTGAATCCGGCCATCCACCAGATGGTAGAAATCCATCACCCGCATATCGACCTTGCGGCCTGTCGGCGGCAGGCCAAGCCACTCGCCAAGATGCGTTCCGCGAACCGAAGGCCAGCCACCTGTCACAACAAAATTGGCATCGGCGATCCGCACATAATGGCCTGCCCCCTGACGGTCCGGCCACCCGACAAGAAACGGGATCTGATGATGTTGCTGGAACCCGGCCATGCCGCGGGTGCTGCCGATGCCGGCCGGGCCATACCAGAGAAAATCCCCGGTCCAGGCATCGCCATGTTTCATTGAATGCACCGATTTCCCGTCGAAGCTGCCAAGCGCCTCATGCATGCCGAGGACGATATCCATTGAGTTCTGGCCAGCCTTGCCGTCATTCTCGGTGATCCTGACACCTTGCGTTGTCGGGGCGGGCCACATGCCTTCGGCGCCGAGTGAAGGGGCCATCGGCCAGACGCCGGCCTGGCGCATCAGATCCAGAAAATCGAACAGCACATAGCTGTGCGCGATCCGCCCGTCACGCAGATGATGCACTTCGCAGACACGAAGATGGACAACCCCGTTTGTTGCGGGAATGTCGAACAGATCGCCGGTCATCGTGCCCTGTATCACCCCCATGCTGGCGACAAGCTGTCGTCCCGCCACATCCGCCGGCATGCGCGAATCAGGCTTGCCGATCCCGCCAGTGAAAATGCTGTCGCGCCGTTCAAGATCCGGCATGGCATGTCGCAGCTTTGTCCATACATCTGCGATGGCATCCATGCCGGCAATTTCATTGATCGGGTGACTGCCCCAATATCTGGCATCGGCATGATAGATATCTGAAACCGAGCAGCGCCCCGAAGCCAGATTGTGAAGCGCTTCATAGGCCCGGGTCTTGAAAGAGATAATGTCAGCGTCTGGCATCTGAACAGGCATGGTCTGGTCCTTGATAGGCATTGTGCGTGCTGATTGAAGGGCCCTGATGGCAGGCCTGTCAACGAAAAGCGGTGTCGTTGTGACAAGCTGAATGGTCACGCTGCCACGAAAGGGCTTTACAAATTTGCATACGTATTCAAAGGTTGTCCACAACAGGAATCCCGCTTCAGGAAAATCCGCTCTGACCGGACACTGGGGCATGATGGGTGCCTGTGGGGCTTGGTGCCCGTTCATGCAGGGGCCCGACACCGTCATAACGACAACGTCACAACATTGAGTTCTAGGAGGAACATGATGAATATGGTTTCCAAACTTGCCGTTTCCGCGGCCTTCGTGCTTGCTGGCGCGTCGACAGCCTATGCCGGTTGCGGCATCGCGTCAGGCTCGGCGAAGCTTCTTGCAAATGACTTTCCGGCGACTCAGGCCATTGCCGCGGCGGCGACTGCCTGTGACGGTGGCGGCGCCAGCGTTACCGCCAACCTGAACAAGGACCACAAGGACCTGATCGTGGCGGCCTTTACCGCCAACCCCCCTGAATTCACTGCCTCGCATGTCACCAACAGCACCCTCGTGGCGGTAATGAATGACGGTCTGGCACAGCCACTGGACGGCCTGATCGCCAAACATGGTGCCGGCATTCAGGACATGCAGAAGATCACCATCGACGGCAAGGTAATGGCCGTGGCCTTCATGGCCAACGCCCAGCACCTGTTCTACCGCAAGGACATTCTTGAGGCAGCCGGTGCCGGTGTGCCGACCACCTATGAAGGTGTTCTGGCCGCTGCCAGGAAAATCCGCGACAAGGGCCTGATGGAATATCCGATCGCCGGCACCTACAAGGCGGGCTGGAATCTCGGTGAAGAGTTCGTGAACATGTATCTTGGCCATGGCGGTGAGTTCTTCAAGCCTGGCTCGGCACAGCCGGCAATCAACAATGCCAAGGGTGTGGCCACGCTGAACATGATGAAGGCGCTGACCGAATATATGAATCCCGATTACCTGACCCACGACTCGAACGCCGTGCAGGCCGAATGGGAAGCTGGCAATGTCGCAATGACCAACCTGTGGGGCTCGCGCGCCGGTGCGGTCACCGACGGTGAAGGATCAACCGCCGAAATCGAGAGCAACACCATGTTTGCCGCCGCGCCAACCGTATCCGGTGGCTCGATCCCGGCTACAACGCTGTGGTGGGACGGCTTTGCAATTGCCAAGAACGCATCCGCAGCCGACGCCGAGGCGTCCTTCCTTGCCGTGATGAACGGCATCTCGCCAGCCATGGCAACCAGCAATGCAGATGCCGCCAACTGGCTGATCGCTGGCGCAAAGCCGCGGCCTGTCGGTAAAGGTGTTGTCGAATCTGCGGCTGGCGGTGCCTCGCCATACCCGATGCTTCCCTACATGGGCGCAATGCATGGTGCGATTGGCGCCGAGCTTGCCGATTTCCTGCAGGGCAAGGAAAGTGCTGATCAGGCACTGGCCGATATCGAGGCCGCCTATGTGGCCGCCGCCACCGAAAAAGGCTTCCTTTAGGCCTGACATCCTTGCGACCGGGAGCGCGCCGCGCTCTCGGTCCATTTCTCAACCAATAGCCTTTATTATTCATCCGCTTCATTGGCCCGCTTCATTGGACTAGCCGCATGCCGCATCGCACATTCATCAGCTTCATCTGGCCGTCGGCGCTGGCGATGATGCTGTTCATTGCGCTGCCGATTGTTTCAGTGGCGGTGCAGTCGATGTTTATCGCGCATGAGCAGGTGATCGAGACGGTCGAGAATTGCGGTCCGTTCGGATGCAAGACCGTCGAGGTGGTGAATGCCGAGGCGACGGCGCGGCTGCGCACCGACGAGCCGCTTGGCCGGTTCAACGGGGCCGGCACCTACACCAACCGTAATCACCTTGCTTTCAAGGAAATCGGCCTTGCCTTGGCCGAGGCGACAGGCCCGGTAGACTTTTTCGGCCGCATCCTCAACCTGCCATTCTACAAGGCGCTCGCCTTTACGCTGACCTATACCTTTATTGTCACGCCGCTGGTGATCATCCTCGGCTTTGTCATCGCGCTGGCGGTCAACCGGATCCCCGGAATGTTCAAGGGGCCAACGATCTTTTTCTCGTTGTTGCCGATGATCGTGACGCCGTTGATCGGCTCGCTCGTCCTGTTCTGGATGATTGATTCCAAGGGCATCATTGGCGCGACATTGCAGTTTCTTTTCGACAACCCTGATCTGTCACTAAAGGCGTCGACAACACTGACCTGGCTGACCCTGATCGTCTATGGCATCTGGCATTCGGCGCCCTTTGCCTTCGTGGTCTTCTATGCCGGTCTGCAGACGGTGCCGCAGGATACGCTGGAAAGCGCGATGATTGATGGCGCCAGCCGCTGGCAACGTGTCCGTCATGTCGTGATACCGCATCTGATGCCGTTGGCGGTGTTCGTCACCCTGATCCAGCTGATGGACAATTTTCGGGTGTTCGAGCCGATCATCGGTTTCAACGCCCAGGCCAATGCCACCTCGCTGTCATGGATCATTTATAATGATCTTCGTGGCAGTGATGGAGCGATGCTGTTCGGCTCCGCCGCCGCCACATCGATGCTGACGATCATCGGCGTCTGCATCCTGCTGGCACCTGTCGTGCTGCGCACATGGCGCGCCAACCGGCGGGCGGCATAGGAGGGGCGCATGGCACGAAAATCACCCATCTGGCTGAGCGTGTTGAGCCTTGGTTTTCTTGTTTTGTGGCTGGCGCTGGCCTCGGTTCCGTTCCTCTGGACATTATGGGGAAGCTTCAAGGTAGAGGCGGATTTCTTCTCGCGTCAGGACTGGCGCAACGCCCTGTTCGGCATGCGCACGCTGGCCGAGACGGGCGCCACCTCAACCGGCCTTGGCTATGAAGGCGCCTGGATAAAAGAGGAATTCTGGAAAGCGACAATCAATACCGGCATTATGACCTTGTCGGTGGTTGCGATCTCGCTGACGCTTGGCACGCTTGGTGGCTATGCGTTGTCACGGTCCGGATTCCGTTACGCGTTCTGGATCCTTATCATCGCGTTGGTCTTCCGCGCAATGCCGCATATCACGCTTGTGTCCGGCTATCTTCTTCCCTTCTTCGAGCTGAATCTGTGGGGCCATCTGACAACCACCATTATCGTGATGGTGGCCATCAACCAGCCTTTCACCCTGTGGATGCTGCATTCCTTCTTCCAGAACATCCCCAAGGATCTGGATGAAAGCGCGATGGTCGATGGTTGCACGCGCTTTCAGGCGTTCCGCTATGTGATCATTCCGGTGATGTGGCCGGGGGTGATCACCACCGGACTGTTCAGCTTCCTGCTCGCCTATAATGATTTCGCGCTGACCGGTCTGCTGCTGACCGAGGAAAACCGGACAATGGTGCCGAAGATCGCCAGCTTCCTCGGCAATGCCCAGGAACAGGGCAATGTGATGTATGCGGTGGCCGCGGTCGTGTCGGCCACGGCGCCGCTGTTTGTGCTGGTGATGTTCTTCCAGCGCCAGATCGTCAGCGGGCTGACCGCCGGCGCGGTGAAGGGATAGGGGGGCGTAATATGGCAGGTATCCGGCTGAAAAATCTGACCAAGAGGTGGGGCGACTTCGTCGCCGTCGACACCCTCAACCTGGATATTGCCGATCAAGAATTTCTTGTCCTTCTCGGCCCGTCGGGATGCGGCAAGACAACAACCATGAGGATGATCGCCGGCCTCGAGGAAATCACCAGCGGTGATGTCGAAATCGATGGCCGGGTGGTCAATGACCTTGAACCGAAGGATCGCGATATCGCGATGGTGTTCCAGTCCTATGGCCTGTATCCGAACATGAATGTCTATGAGAATATCCGCTTTCCGCTGAAGGTCCGCAAGGTCGATCCGGCGACGCATGACGAACGCGTACGCCGCGCCGCCGCGATGGTCGAGCTTGACGATTTCCTGCACCGCCGTCCGGCCGCGTTGTCCGGAGGCCAGCGGCAGCGGGTGGCGCTGGCGCGCGCCATTGTCCGTGAGCCGAATGTCTTTCTCATGGATGAGCCGCTGTCGAACCTCGATGCCAAGCTTCGCGTCTCGACCCGTGCCCAGATCAAGCACCTGCATCACGAACTGAAGGTCACCACGATCTATGTCACACATGACCAGATCGAGGCGATGACCCTTGCTGACCGCGTGGTGGTGATGAACCGGGGCATTGTCCAGCAGGTTGGCAGCCCGACCGAGATCTATGACCGGCCGGCAAATGTCTTCGTCGCCGGCTTCATCGGCAGCCCGGCAATGAATCTGGTTAAGGGCACAGTATCCGCCGGCGCTTTTGCGGCCGGCGATATGGTGGTGAAGGGGCTGAAGGGCGTTGAAGGACAGGTAACACTCGGCTTCCGTGCCGAGGATGCCGCCATTTCCACCTCCGGCGGCAAGCCGCGGCTGACCACCTCGACCGGGGTGATCTCGGCGCCTGTCTATGCGATGGAGCTTCTTGGTGACGCCACAATGGTGACGGTGCGGGCCGGTGATTCCATGGTCGCAGTGAAGGCGCACAAGGAATTTCGCGCCAAAATTGGTGAGGAGGTGCATATCACGCTGCCGCGCACCGCCTGCCACCTGTTTGACGCAACCGATGGCCAGCGTCTGGGGGCGGGGTGATCATGGCTGGTGCAAGACCTGAACAGGCCGCCCTGACGCGCGACACCGACATGACCAAGACCGCCGCGACGCGGCGTGTCATTGAGAGCATGGTTGACGGGCTGAATGACCATCGGATCGATGATATCGGCGATTTCTTTGCCGAGGGGTTCCGCTGGATGGGCAACGCCGGATGCGGCACCAAAACCGGTCTGAAGGAATTTCAGGATAACTGGCAGCGCCCTTTCCAGGCGGCTTTTTCGGACAAGGTCTGTATCGACGAGGCGCGGCTGTATATGGGGGAATGGGCGGCGGCTTTCGGGCGCCAGGAGGCCCTTCATTCCGGCACCTTCATGGGGATTGAGGCAACCGGCAAGACAGTTGAGATCCGCTATATGGATTTCTGGAAGGTGGTCGATGGCAAGATTGTCGACAATTGGGTGATGGTCGATTTCCCGCATGTGATGGCGCAGCTTGGTGTCGATCTTTTCAACGGTGAGGGGTGGGAGGCGTTCGACCGCGGTGACCGGACGGCACCACGCCCCAATAACAAGAGTTAACGGAGCTATTCATGGCAGTACGATATCTGAAAAGCGGCAAACCGCAGCAGGAACGCTCGGATGATGACGCCAAGGTGCGCGCTGTCGTCGAGGGCGCGCTGGCCGAGATTGAGGCGCGCGGCGATGTCGCGGTGCGTGAACTGGCGGAAAAATTTGACAATTTCTCGCCTGCCAGCTACCGGCTGTCGCAGGACGAGATCGATGAACTGATCGCGCAGGTCTCGCCGCGTGACATGGATGACATACGCTTTGCGCAGGACCAGATCCGCAAATTCGCCGAGATCCAGCGCGACTCTATGAAGGATGTCGAGGTCGAGACGATGCCCGGCGTCATTCTCGGTCATCGCAACATTCCGGTGCAATCCGTCGGGTGCTATGTGCCGGCCGGCAAGTTCCCGATGGTGGCGTCGGCGCATATGTCGGTCCTGACCGCCGCGGTGGCCGGGGTGCCGCGCATTGTCGCCACCACCCCGCCATTCGAGGGCAAGCCCAACCCGGCGGTGATCGCCGCCATGCATCTTGGCGGTGCGCATGAAATCTACACCCTTGGTGGCATTCAGGCCGTCGGTGCGATGGCCATTGGCACCGAAACGATTGAGCCGGTACATATGCTTGTCGGGCCCGGCAACGCCTTTGTCGCCGAAGCGAAGCGCCAGCTCTTCGGGCGTGTCGGGATTGATCTGTTCGCCGGACCAACTGAAACGATGGTCATTGCCGATGACACGGTTGATGCAGAAATCTGCGCCACCGACCTGCTTGGTCAGGCCGAACATGGCTACAACTCGCCTGCTGTCCTGCTGACCAATTCAGAGACGCTGGCGAATGATACGCTTGCCGAGATCGACAGGTTGCTGACGATCCTGCCAACAGCCGAGACGGCGGCTGTCAGCTGGCGCGACTATGGTGAGGTGATCGTCTGTGACACCTATGATGAAATGCTCAGCGTGGCCGATGATGTGGCTTCGGAACATGTTCAGGTGATGACCGACCGTGATGACTGGTTCCTCGACAACATGACATGTTATGGGGCGTTGTTCCTTGGCGCGCGCACCAATGTGGCGAATGGTGACAAGGTAATCGGCACCAATCATACACTGCCGACGAAAAAGGCTGGCCGGTACACAGGTGGTCTGTGGGTTGGTAAATATCTGAAAACACATAGCTATCAGAAGGTCGTCACTGACGAGGCCGCGACCTTGATCGGGGAATATGGATCCCGCCTGTGCATGCTTGAAGGGTTTGTCGGTCATGCCGAGCAGTGCAATGTCAGGGTTCGCCGCTATGGTGGCAAAAACATACCCTATGGCGAGGCGGCAGAATAATGTCATCCCACGCTGCAAATATCGCAACGCTGCGGCCGCTTCTCGCGGCTCAATATGACTGGGCAGAGCAGGATCTGCGGCGCGCGCTCGATGCGGTTGTGGCAGATGACGCGGTGTTTCGGCTGGCGCACCCCTTTGGCGACATGACAGGGCCGCAGGACTTTCATGACCAGGCTCTGGCTGTGCTGAAGAAAGCCTGGCCGGATGTCGAGCGACGTGACTGGCTTGTGATGGCCGGTCGCGATCATCACGGCGCCGACTGGGTTGGCTGTGGCGGGCATTTCATCGGCACCTTTGCCTCGCCGTTTCTCGATATTCCGCCAACCGGCCATCTCGCGCATATGCGATTTCATGAATTCTACCGGATCGAGAATGGACAGGTGGCTGGCTATCAGGCGCTGTGGGACATTCCCGAAGTCATGATGCAGGCCAATGCCTGGCCGCTGGTGCCGTCGCTTGGACGCGAATTCTGCGTTCCCGGTCCGGCGAGCGGTGACGGTCTGGTGAGGTCGGTGCGTGATGAAGCGGCGAGCGCGGCAAGCTGCGGGCTGATTGTCGATATGTTGGAGCATATGAAACGCCATCCGCGGGAGGGTGGGCCGGAGGTGATGGAGATGCCGCGCTTCTGGCATCCACGGATGAACTGGTATGGGCCAGCCGGAATCGGCACCGGGCGGGGCATCGAGGGCTTTCGCAACTGGCACCAGATCCCGTTTCTGAAGGCGATGCCCGACCGTGGCAGCAAGGTTGATCAGGTGACCTATCATTTCTTTGGCGACAATGACTATGTCGGCGTGACCGGCTGGCCAAACATGATCCAGACCATCAGCCATGATGGCTGGCTCGGGCTGCCGCCGCTTGGCAAGGAAATCACCATGCGAAGCCTTGATTTCTGGCGGCTTGAAAATGGCGTGATCCGCGAGAACTGGGTGCTTGTCGATCTGCTTCACATGTATGACCAGATTGGTGTGGATGTGTTCGCGCGAATGCGTGAATTCAACAAGGCACGCGGGATGCCGATGTCGCAGGGAGATGCAGCATGACCACGCTTCCCACGACCCCCTCCTTTTCGCTTGCAGGCCGACGGGCGCTTGTGACAGGCGGATCGTCCGGTATCGGTCTTGGCTGCGCGGTGGCGCTTGCCGAGGCGGGCGCACATGTCATCATCATGGCGCGGCGCCGGGCGCAGCTTGATGATGTCGCCGCGGCGATGAAGGCCGCTGGCCAGGCTGTTGAGGTGATGGTCGGTGATATTGCGGACATCGATTCCATGGCGGCGTCGATTGAATCGCTTCGCCCGCTGGACATCTTTGTCAACAGCGCGGGACTTGCCCGGCATTCGCCCGTGCTTGACACCGATCCCGCCGATTTCGACGCGGTGATGAATGTCAATCTCCGCGGCGCCTATTTCGCCGCCCAGGCCGTTGCCAGGGCGATGATAGCCGATGGCCGTCCAGGCTCCATCATAACCATATCCAGCCAGATGGCCGTTGTTGGCGGCATTGACAGAGCTGTCTATTGCGGCTCGAAGCACGCCGTCGAAGGCTTTACCAAGGCGATGGCCATTGAATTCGGTCCTCACGGGATACGGGTGAACACCATCTGTCCGACCTTTGTGCGAACGCCGCTCACCGAACAGACATTCGCCCGCCCCGAACGCGTGCGCTGGATCGAGGAGAAGATCAAGCTTGGCCGTGTTGGCGAGGTCGAGGACATCATGGGCGCGGTGAATTTTCTTGCCTCCGATGCCGCAGCATTGATCACCGGCACGGCGCTGTTGATTGACGGGGGGTGGACAGCGGACTGATGGCACGCGAAACCGCGACATCCCTTGATGTGGCCCGCCATGCCGGCGTCAGCCAGTCGGCCGTCAGCCGGGTATTCACGCCCGGTGCGTCGGTATCGCGGGAAATGACGGATCGTGTCCGTGCCTCAGCAGAAGAGCTTGGCTATCGCCCGAATGTTCTGGCACGCACGATGATCACCGGGAAATCGCGCCTGATCGGTCTGGTGGTGGCCTATCTCGACAATCAGTTCTATCCGGAAATTCTGGAAAAGCTGTCAACCCGTCTGCAGTCGCAGGGCTATCATGTCCTGGTTTTCATGGCCCAGCAGACAGCTGGCAATGTCGATGCGGTATTGCAGGAAATTCTGGATTATCAGGTCGATGGGATCGTTCTCGCCTCGGTGGCCATTTCATCGTCACTTGCCGAGCAATGCGATGCGGCCGGCATTCCGGTGGTGCTGTTCAACCGCGCCCAGAAGGATGACCGGTTTTCCACCGTCACATCGGATAATTTTGGGGGCGGTCGCGAGCTTGCCGGTTTCCTTGTTGCCGGTGGTCATCAGCGGATTGCCTATATCGCGGGCTGGGAAGGTGCCTCGACACAGCGTGACCGCGAGGCCGGGTTCCGCGCCGGCCTTGCATCGCGCGGCCGTGATCTGTTCGCGCGGGGTGTTGGCAATTTCCAGTCCGACATGGCAGCCGAGGCGGCGCTGGAGATGTTTTCGTCGGCCGACCGGCCGGACGCGGTCTTCGTTGCCAACGACCATATGGCCTTTGCAGTGATGGATGTATTGCGGCATAGGCTGAATCTTCGGATTCCCGAAGATGTCTCGGTCGTCGGGTTTGACGATGTGCAGCTTGCCGCCTGGCCAAGTTTTGATCTGACAACAGTGCGCCAGCCATCCGGGCGGATGGTGGATGCGACTGTCGCCGCGCTTGTCGACAAAATCGAGAATGGAGACGGTGTACCTCAACGCGTTCAGGTGGACGCCAGATTGATTGTTCGCGGATCCGCACGTCGGCCGGAAACGCCTGTGGCAGACTGGGAAAGGGAGTAAGGCAATGAAGGGTTTCGATCCGAAATGGAAGGATTTCCCTGATTACATTCTGGGGATAACTGCCGAAATCTGGGAAGGCCGCGGGATCGCTACGCTGCATGATTACTACGCAGCTGACATCCCGGTACGTTCACCCGGCTCGGTTGTCAGTGGCAATCAGGGTGTGATCGCGGCCACCATGGCAACCCTTGCCGAATTTCCCGATCGCCGGCTTCTCGGCGAGGATGTAATCTGGTCGGGTTCACCGGAAGAGGGAATGCTGTCCTCGCATCGGATTCTGTCAACCGCCACCCATGCCGGAGACGGGGTATACGGCAACGCCACCGGCCAAAAGCTGGTCTATCGGATCATCGCCGATTGCCATGCTATCAACAATCAGATCAATGATGAATGGCTGATCCGTGATCAGGGCGCCATTGTCCGCCAGCTTGGCTGGGACCCGAAGGCCTATGCCGCCGATCTGATTGATCGCGAGGGCGGTGTCGAACACTGCACACCACCTTTTACACCGGCCATTGACATACCGGGTCCGTACAAGGGTCGGGGCAACGACAATGAATGGGGTGCGTCCTATGCCGATATCCTGACCCGGATGATGGGGGCTGACATGGCGGCAATCCCGGCCTGTTACGACCCTGCCTGCCAGCTGGAACTGCCTGGCGGCACAACCGCACATGGCCATGACGCGGCCGACCGTTTCTGGATGGGGCTTCGGGCCAGTTTTCCCAATGCCACTTTCACCATTGAACATCAGATCGGTCGCGATGATCCGGATATGGTGCCGCGTGCTGCGATCCGCTGGGGACTTCATGGTCTGCATGACGGGTGGGGAAGCTTTGGCGCGCCGTCGGGCGCCGAGGTATATGTAATGGGGATCAGCCATGCCGAATTCGGCCCGCGAGGTTTGCGCCGGGAATATGTGCTTTTTGACGAAACGGCGATCTGGAAACAGATCATCATGAAGACGGGGTAAAGACATGAATGCCATTGATCTGAACCAGCGCATTGTCCGGTACGGCGATCTGGTGCCATGCCGCACCGCCTTTATCGACGCGCATACGCCCGGAAGCGACAGTAAAGAGAACTTCACCATCATTGGAGGAGGCGTTTCCGAATCCGCTGACCAGCATGTGCATATCGCTGACACGCCGGGTTTCAACATCGGTGCGGCGGGTCAGCCGCCGAAATGCCGCAACTCGCTCCACGCGCACCGTACCGCCGAGGTGTTTTTTGTGCTGTCGGGACGGTGGCGCTTTTTCTGGGGCGCATCCGGCGATGATGGCGAGGTTGTGCTTGAGGAAGGCGATCTCATCAACATCCCGACGGGTATCTTTCGGGGCTTTGAAAATATCGGTACCGACTATGGAATGATCATGGCTGTTCTTGGCGGGGATGATTCCGGCGGGGGTGTTGTCTGGGCGCCACAGGTGATCAGGGAAGCTGGTGCGCATGGTCTTGTCCTTGGCGAAAACGGCACCCTGTATGACTGCAAGGCAGGAGCGGGTCTGCCAGAGGGTGTCGGGCCGATGCCGACCCTGACCGATGCCGAGATGGCGCAGTTTCCTTCCGTGTCGGCAGCGGAATTCGTGCCGCGTTTTGTTGCCCGGTACTGGGACATGATGGCGATGGCGGCCGGACAGCCTGCGCAGGTTATCGCGGCTGACGGGATGCTGCGTGACCGGCCCGGGTTTCAACTGCAACTGCTTCGCGATGGCAGCATTGACGAGGCACCCTACACAACCACCCGTCACGAGGTTCTGATGATCATGCGCGGCCATTGGCGTGTCACATGGGATGGTGGGCAGGCAACCGTTGGGCCAGGCGATGTTTGTGCGATTCCGCCGTATCAGACCGTGACACTGGCACCGTCGATGAGCGGTGAGGCCAGCCTGTTCCGTGTCATCACCACTGATGATGCGCCTGGCCCGACAAGCGATTTTCATGAATTGCCGGCGGTGCTTCGCCGGGGGAGGGGCTGATGACGGAGATCCTGACGAGCCATGTGGGCTCACTTCCACGCACGCAGGAGGTGGTGGATTTCATCTTCGCACGTGAACGCGGCGAGACATATGATGATGCAGCCTTTCAGTCCTGCATGACTGCTGCCTGCGCCGAAACGGTACGCCGCCAGGCCGCGGCGGGGATCGATATCGTCTCGGATGGCGAAACCTCGAAAATCTCCTATGCCACCTATGTCAAGGACCGTTACACCGGATTTTCGGGGGACAGCCCGCGCAACGCCCCCGGTGATCTGAAGCTGTTTCCCGGCTTTCTTGAAAGGCTGGCCAACGATGGAGGCACCCCGCAATATGCGCGCCCGATGTGCACGGGTGAGGTAAGGTCGAAAGGCCAGGGTGAGCTGCAGGCAGATATCGACAATCTCAAGGCGGCGATGGCGGCGCAAGGTCTGGAACGCGGCTTTATGAATGCCGCCTCGCCCGGTGTGATCTCGTTGTTCCTGCAGAACCAGTATTACAAGACGCGCGAGGCCTATCTGGCGGCGCTGGCCGATGCCATGAAGGCCGAATATGAAACCATCGTCGCCGCCGGGCTGGATTTGCAGCTGGATTGCCCGGATCTGGCCTTGTCACGTCACATGCTGTTTGCCGACCTCAGCGATGATGAATTCGTTGCTGTTGCCAACATGCATGTCGAAGCTCTCAACCACGCGCTTCGGGACATCAATCCGGCACAGGTACGGGTGCATATCTGCTGGGGCAATTATGAAGGGCCTCATGTCTGTGATATCGACATGGACAAGGTGTTTCCAACCCTGATGCGGACCCGGGCGCGTTATGTCCTGTTTGAAACATCAAACCCCCGGCACGCCCATGAATGGACTGTCTTCCGTGACCGGGCGAGCGAAATTCCGGATGACAAGGTGCTGGTGCCGGGCGTTGTCGATACCACCACGAATTTCGTCGAACATCCCGAGTTGGTGGCACAGCGCATCGCCCGTTTTGTTGATATTGTCGGAGCGGATCGCGTGATTGCAGGGTCCGATTGCGGCTTTGGCACCTTTGCCGGCTTTGGTGCCGTTGATCCTGATATCGCCTACGCCAAGCTTGCAACGCTTGCCGAGGGTGCGGCGCTGGCCAGCGGCAGGCTCTGACCACCGCCATGAACCTGCCACTGGCCCTGCTTCCCGGAATGATGTGCGATGATCGCCTGTTCGCGCCGCAGCTGACGGGTCTTGGACAGCACCGGCAGATTATCATCCCGGACTATGGCATGGCGGACAGCATGGATGCCATGGCGGCAGGCCTCCTTGCCAATCTTCCACCGCGCTTTGCGCTTGGTGGTGTGTCGATGGGTGGAATTCTGGCGATGGAAATCATGCGGCAAGCACCGGCGCGTGTCTCGCATCTGGCACTGATCGACACGAATCCCTTTGCCGAGCGAGATGAGGTAAGACGCAGACGTGGCCCGCAGATCGAGGCTGTGCGCGAGGGGCAGCTTGAAACCATCATGCGCGATGAGATGAAGCCAGCCTATTTCACGCATCTGGCGGACAGCCGCGCGCTTCGCGATCTGTGTCTGGACATGGCGTTGTCGGTTGGTCCGCAGGCATTCATCCGTCAATCACTGGCGCTTCGTGACCGACCCGATTACAGTCAAACGCTCCGGCAGGTGACCTGCCCGGCGCTGATCCTGTGTGGACGACATGACACCCTCTGCCCCGTTTCACGTCACGAAGCCATGCTGGACATGATCCCGCATGCAAAGCTTTGTATCGTCGAGGATGCAGGGCATCTGCCAACCATCGAAAAGCCTGAAGAGGTAACACAGGCGCTTCAAGACCTTCTGGAGGAAACGCATGGATGACGCCCTTTTGACACTGCTTCGCTCGGTCGACACGCCCACTGTCTGCAACGCCATCGAAACGGCACAGGGACAACGGGGTTTCAATGCCTTCACGCATGGCACGGTTCTGTCATCGGCACCGGAGGCCGGCGCCATTGTTGGCTATGCCCGCACCGCGCGGATTGCGGCGCAGGCGCCATCATCGGATCCGGCTGACGAGGTGCGGGCAAGACGGCTTGGCTATTACTGGCATATGTCTGAAGCCGAATGTCCGGCGATTGCCGTGGTCGAGGATATCGATTATCCGCATGCTGTTGGTGCCTATTGGGGCGAGGTGAACACGACGGTGCACAAGGCGCTCGGACTTGCCGGCGCGCTGACCAACGGTGTGATGCGCGATCTGGGGGATCTTCCCGATGGGTTTCCCGTCATCGCCGGGTCGATCGGGCCAAGCCATGCCTTTGTTCATGTTGTTGACTACGCAGCTGGCGCAAGGGTGTTTGAGCTTGATATAGCCGAGGGTGACCTCGTGCATGCCGACCGGCATGGGGCGCTGGTCATTCCGCCGGATGTGGTTGGTGATCTTGCTGCCGCCATCGAAACATTGTTCCGTGCCGAGCGCTGCATTCTCGATCCCGCGCGCAAGGGACCGATGAATTTTGCTGAATTCGAGGCCGCCTGGGCGGCCTTTGAACAGGCGCGGACCTGAAGGGTCAGCCACAATGCGCGATATGATTAAGCTTATGATCCAGGAGGTGCCCCTGCCCCTCGAACCAATTCGATCCAAATCCAGCAACCAGCCCCAGTAACCCCTCGTAACTTGGACCGAAGGGTTGCTGTGGATGGTTGCAGGCCCCGGATGAGTTGAACGACCAGACTGTGGTCATCAATGGCGATGACGTTCGACAAGCGGCACTGGTATTTGTCAGACTTCGAGCGATTCAAGAAGAAGCGCCACCTGCGCGCCATGCATGTCACGATCACGAAGGCTGCCCTGCGGATGCGGGCGCGGGAAGCTGAATTTAAGGACATTCAGCGTCGGCATCTCGAAGCGTTTGAGATGTGAGGCGTCAAGTCGCAGATGATCCGCCACACGTTCCGCCGGCAATGCCGCCACCACCCGTGCCAGCACATCCGGACTGTCACAGAAGATATCGATGGTGATCCAGAACGGGCCGGCATTCTTTGACCTGATGCGGCTTGCCACCTCGCGAAGCTCAGCCATGGCCAACCTCGTCAACGCGGAGTCGGAACCCGTCCATCGGATCAGTGAGGCGCAGCACATGATTGAGCGCGAATTCATAGACCGCGCCACGGTCGGAATGCACCGGTGACACCGGAAACGCAAAGGTTGGCATCGGTTCATCATCGGTCAGCGGATAATGCAGAAGATGCGGGTTGATCACCGCGGCGATCTCGCTTGCCACAGTCTGGCCGGCGCCGGTGATCAGCAACATCACCCCGACCTCGACAGGCGAGCCGCGATCCCGTTCCAGACCGCCAAGCGCCGAATCCACCCCGATCAGGCGCAGCTCGATATCATAGGCATCATCCGGCAGGCCAAGGGAGACAGTGATCAATCCCCGGCAATGCGCCAGTAGCCGGTCCGCCCAGTCAGATACCGCGTCGACATAGCGGGGATCGCGTATCACCGCCAGCATCATTGTCTGGTACCCGGCAAGGCGCGCGCCCTCCAGCTTGACCCGGTAATCCGGGGCCGCCACCCAGGCGGCGCCCTCGACCCTGACACCATCATCTGCTGCCTCGGCATAGCTGGCCGCCGTCACATCAAGATGGCCGCCGGGTTCATGCAGGATCCAGGGATCGCTGTTCTCATACAGCATATGCGCCGCCACTGATTGTGGCGTGCAGCGCACCCCGTCGCCCATCGGCGTGACGGTAAAGCCGGTCTCATCGAAACTCACCATGATCACCCCGCTGGCCGGACGGGTGGTACAGAAAGCTCCGCATTCGGCGATTTTCGCGCCATGCCATGCCGCGCCAGCATGCGCCCCGCGCGCCAATGGCAGTGCGGCAATCGTCGCGGTGTCGGTGGTCCGTCCGGCCAGCACCACATCGGCGCCGGTGTCAATGGCCGCCTGTATCTGCTCGGCCCCGGCAAGCGCAACGATGTTCGTCATACCCGCCAGCGCGGTATCATCGATCGGCAGTGCCGGATCAAGTGGCGACAGGCGGCCGGCATCACGCGCGCGCCGAAGTTCATCGATCGGTACATCGCTGTAGAGACGGGCCACACGCAGGCTCTGACCAAGCTCGGCGACAAGCTCACAGGTGATCTCGAACATCCAGTCAACGGCACTGGCGCTCCCGCAGGTACCACAACTGCCAATCACCAGCGGCACACCGGCGGCGGCGCGCGCCGCGAGAAGCTGCCGCCATTCATCGCGGCAGACAGCACGGCTGTATTTCGACGTGCCGGTGCCAAGATAGAAGGGTCCGCTGTCGGTCGACCCGCCATCAATGGCAATGATGTCGGGGCTGGCCGCAACACCGCGCGCCAGCGCGTCAGTATCGAAACCGAGACCGAGAACGCCTGACGGGACAAGGACCCGGGTCGGCATCATCCCCGGTCCCGGTCGGCATCATCATCCGGCGTCACCCGAGCCGGTGTACGCAGATAGGGCCGCAGGAACAGCGGCAGGATGAATCCCGCCACGGCGGCGATCCACAGCCCGATCGATATCGGCGAGGCGAACAGATAGGTCCAGTCACCGTCAGACAGCACCATGGCGCGGCGCAGGCTGACCTCCATATGACCGCCAAGAAGAATGCCGAGGATCACCGGCACGGCCGGGATCGACAGCTTGCGAAGCACATAGCCAAGAACACCAAAGCCGATCATCAGAAGCAGATCGAAATAGCTTCCCGAGAGCGAATAGATGCCGACAAAAGAAATCATCGTGACACCGGGCAGCAGCACCGCCGCCGGCACCTGCAGGATCCGGCTGAACACGCGCACAAGTGGCACGTTCAGGATCAGCAGCACGACATTGGCGATCAGCAGCGAGGCGATCAGACCCCACACAACCTCGGGTCGTTCTGTGAACAGCAGCGGCCCGGGCGTGATATTCAGCGTCATCAGCAGCGCCAGCAATACCGCAGTCGTTCCCGACCCCGGCACGCCAAGCGTCAGCATCGGCACCAGCGCGCCGCCGGCCGCCGCGTTGTTGCCGGCCTCCGGCGCGGCGATGCCCCTGGGCTCTCCAGTGCCGAATGTGCTCTTGTCGCGGGCGGTCGATTTTTCCAGCATGTAGGCAAGGAAACTGCCAAGCGAGGCACCTGCACCCGGCAACAGTCCAGCGACAAAGCCGATGCCGGTGCCGCGCAGCATGGTCCAGCCACTGTTCATTATGTCTTTTACTGGGATGCGGATCTTCTCAAGCTTCACACCAATGGCGGAATCGCGGCCATGGCTCTCGATGAAGACAAACACCTCGGCGACCGCGAACAGGCCGACGATGGCGACCAGAAAATCGACGCCGTCAAACAGATGCAGGCTGCCGCCGGTGAAACGTGTCAGGCCGGTCGATTTGTCGACGCCGATCATCGCGATGCCAAGCCCGAGGCAGACTGAGATCGCGGCCTTTGCCTGATTGTTCGAGCCAAGCCCGCCAAGCGTGCAGAAAGCCAGAAGATAGAGCGCGAAATATTCCGCCGGCCCGAACATGAAGGCCACCCGCGCCAGAATCGGTGCCAGCAGCATCAACCCGATGGTGGCCAGAAACGCGCCGACAAATGACGCCACCCCCGACAGCACCAGCGCATCGCCAGCCCGCCCGGCCTTGGCCATCGGGTAACCGTCAAGTGTCGTCATCATCGCCGGTTCATCCCCCGGAATGTTGAGCAGGATTGAGGAGATACGCCCACCATACATGGCGCCGTAATAGACCGCCGTCATCAGCACCAGCGAGTGCGTCGCGTCGAGCCCGAAACTGAAGGCCAGCGGGATCAGGATGGCGACGCCGTTCGACGGACCCAGCCCCGGCAGCGCGCCGATCATCGTGCCGAGAATGCACCCGGCCACCGCCAGCGCCAGCGTTTCGGGCGACAGCGCGACAGAAAAACCGAGGGCAAGATTGGCGAACAGTTCCATGCGCCTACCCCATCAGCCAGCGCGGCAGGGCGAACAAACCGAGCCCCAGCGCATATTTGAAAATCACAAACAATCCGCCCGCTAGTGCCAGACCGATGATAACGCTCTGCCCGGCGCGGGGCCGGATCTGGTAGGACAGCGCCGCCGAGGCGATGGCGGTTGGCAGCAGAAAGCCGAGCGGCTTCAGCGCATAGGCATAGGCCACCAGAATCACCGTCGCGATGGCCAGTCGCGTGAGCGTCGCCAGACCCGGCCAGGCCGGCTCGGCATCAGGGCGCATCACCATCGTGGCCCCGGCCAGAAATGCGACGGCGGAAATCAACAAAGGAAATGCCTTCGGACCCAGAGGGTCGGCGAAGAAAGGCTCTTCAAGCTGACTGGCACCCGCCGCGAAGGCGAGTGCCAGAACAGCTACAATCAGCCCGGTGATCCGGTCTGACATTACTTCATAACGCCAAGTTCGACCGACATGGCGCGAACCTCGCCGATCACGCCGTCGACATAGGACTGGAAGTCACCGCCAACCATGTTGAACGGGGCCAGACCATTGGCGACCATGGCCTCCTTCCACTCGGAAGAGGCGCCAACCTTGCGAAGGGCTTCGGTCCACTGCTTGTAGGACGCGTCGGATGCATTTTTCGGGGTGTAAAGACCGCGCCAGTTCACTGCGATCACATCAACGCCCTGCTCGCGCGCTGTCGGGATGTTCTCAAAACCGGGGATCCGCTCCTCGGTGAAGGAGGCCAGAACCCGCACATCGCCGGACTTGATGAAGCCGACAACGCCCGAGATGTCACCGGTCATCGCGCTGGTGAAACCACCAACGGTCTGGGTGATGGCGTCGGCGTCACCGTCAACACCGATATATTTCACCTTCTTGATGTCGGTGAAGCCCTTGCGCTTCAGCGCCATCAGAACCTTCAGATGGTCATAGCCACCAGCGGCGGAACCGCCAGCGAAGGCATGCTTCGACGGATCGGCGATCACCGCGTCAAGCAGGTCGTTCAGGTTCTGGTAGGGCGAGTCCTTCGCCACTACGATGACGCCGGGATCGGCGCCGATGGCACCAAGGAAGCGCACCTGATCGGCGGTCATGCCGGAATAGGCGTTCTGCGCGAGGCGTGTCGCGGTCGCGGTCGAGGCGGCGACAATCAGGTCGGCGTCACTGTTGCGCTCGTTCACGACATGGGTGAAGGCGAGTCCGCCACCACCACCGGCCATGTTGGTGACCTGGATCGAGCCGTCATAGGCACCGATATCGGTCATGATCTTGGTGATGGTCCGGCAGGTGAAATCCCATCCACCCCCCGGGTTCGCCGGTGCGATGCACTCGGCGGCAAATGACTGCGCGCTCAGACCGACGCTGAAGGCGGCGGCAAACGACAGTTTCAGGATATGTTTCATGTCAATTCCTCCCATGAACAGTAAATGATCAGGACCCGATACGGGTTCTGTCCGATCTTTACGACATTACCTTTCCTGACTAACCTGACACCATCCTGACACGACATGTGTTGACAAAGAATGGCCTGACAAAGAATGGCCTGACAAAGAATGGCCTGACAAAGAATGGCGCCACCATGAAGGTACTGATTATTGAAGATTCGCGCGATTTTGCGCAGCCGCTGAAGAATTTCTTCAGCCTCGACGGGCATACCAATGATCATGCCTGCACCCTCGGTGAAGCAAGGGAATTCATGGATGTCTCACACTATGACATGATACTTCTCGACATCATGCTTCCCGATGGTGATGGCCGCAGGTTCCTGAATGAAATGCGTTCCCGCAATGATGATTCACCGGTGATTGTGATGACCGCGCGCTCGGAAGTATCGGACCGGATCGATCTTCTTGATATCGGTGCCGACGATTATATCGTGAAACCTTTTGAGTTCGCCGAACTTGAAGCACGCTGTCGTGCCGTCCTGCGGCGGCACAAGGGGCAAAGCCAGCTGCAACTGGCGTTTGGCCAGGTTGTTCTGCACCCGCTTCTGGCAACGCTTGAACATGGCGGCACAACGCACACGCTTCGCAACCGCGAGCTTCGCCTTCTCGAGGTCTTCTTCAATTCTCCGGAAATCTACTTTACCAAGGAGCAGCTTACCGACCGGCTTTTCTCGATTTCGGAATCGGTGACCGAGAACGCCATCGAGGTCTATATCGGCCGGCTGCGAAAGAAACTCGCCGGCAGCAGCGCACGTATCGAGACCGTTCGCGGCATCGGATACAGGCTCGTCTCGACATGACCCGCACCTCGCCAGCGCGGCTGTCGCTTCGCAACCGGTTGCTGGTGATCCTCGCTATTCTGGTTGCCATCTTCTCGCTGGTTCTGTTCGTCTCCATGCGCACACTTGCCGGCCAGGCGGTGAGCGCCGCGCAGGACGGCCTGCTGAAGGCGGCGGCGGTCAGCATTCTGGAAAAGGTCAGGATCAGTGATGGCGCCCTGTTCTTTGACCTTCCCTATGACACATTCACGATCCTTGGTTCGATCGGTGAGGACCGCATATTTTACCGGATTGATGCCAATTCGACCTTTCTGACCGGCTATGAGGATCTTCCGATATCGGATTCATATGGTGATGAAAGAACGCCTGCCTTTGCGTCGATAGACTATCTGGGAGAGATATTACGGGTGGCGGCAATCGAGAAACCCGTGCTTGTGGAGGGGCGGAGCATTCGCATCCGGGTGCTCATCGGCCAGACATCGAATTTCCAGGCTCAACTGCTTTCACAGCTGACAGAAAATCTGCTGGTCATCGTTGTAAGCTTCTGTCTGTTTGCCGGGCTTCTGGCGGTGCTGACAGTGAATTCGATGCTCAATCCCATCCGGCGGCTTGCCGACGCCGTTGGCAGACGCGGGCCTAACGACCTTCGCCGGGTGGACCATCCGACGCCGCAGGAACTGGCGCCGCTGATGACAGCACTCAATGACTTCATTGCACGGCTCAACGGAGCTCTCAAACAGACCGAAATCTTCATCGCCGAGGCGGCGCACCATATCCGTACCCCACTCGCAACGGTGAAGTCGGAAGGCGAACTCGCCCTGCGCAAGGCGCGGAAGCCGGAGAACCGGGCGCATCTTCGCAATATCGTCAGATCGGTCGAACAGGCCAACCGTTCGGCAACACAACTGCTTGATCACGCCATAGTCCTTTATCGGATGGAACAGCCCGAACGGCGCACGGTCGGGGTGCTGCAATGCGTCAACGACATGGTTTCCAGCTTCGCACCATCGGCTGAGCTGCGTGACATCGAGATCACGGTAGACAGTGACATTTCGGCGGGGCTGGAACTGTATCTTGACCAGACACTTCTTGAAACGGCATTGCGAAACCTGCTGGACAATGCGCTGAAATATTCCGACGCCGAGACAACAATCTCGATCAGCCTGAATGCCTCGCCTGACAGATGCAGGATATCCGTTCGCAACCGGCCGGCAACGATGATCGAAATCGATCCGGACCTGATGATAAAGCGGTTCAGCCGCGGCGCCAATGCCACCAATGTCGTCGGATCGGGACTCGGGCTCGCCATCGTGCGCGAGGTGATGATGGCGCTTGGCGGCACGCTGGACATAGACTTTGAGGAAGGGGGGAGTTTATGCGCTTCACTGTCATTATCGCGGCGCTGATCTGCTGGTGCGCACCTGCGGCCAGCATGACAATCGAGCTGGAACGGCGTTTCGGTGCCGAGCAGGCGAAAGAAGAATTTGCCATCCTGTCTTCAACGGATATCGAGCTTTTTGCCCCGGTCATCGAGGCATTCGTGGCTGCAAGACCGGATGTCGCGATCCAGTATGTTCTGGCATCAAGCCGCGATATCTATTCCGAAATCGATTCCGGTCGGGCGCGGCATGATCTGGTCATTTCCTCCGCGATGGATCTGCAGATGAAGCTGGTCAATGATGGCCATGCCGGCAGCTTTGAAAGCCCTGTGACGGCGGGTCTTCCTGACTGGGCCAAGTGGCGCAACCAGCTTTTCGGGTTCGCTGTCGAACCGATCGTTCTGGTCGTGTCGCGCCGCGATTTCGCCGCGCTGCCAACACCAACAAGCCGTCGCCATTTTCTCGACATCATCAGGTCGAACCCGGCGATGTTCCGCGATCGGCTGATGACCTATGATGTCAATATCTCCGGCACCGGATTTCTGTTCGCCACCCAGGATGCCCGGCAGTCCGACACCTTCTGGCGCTTGTCCGAGGTCATGGGGTCAATGGGAACCAGACTGTCCTGCTGCTCCGGAGAGATGCTGGCCCGCGTCGAAAGCGGCGAAATGGCCGCGGCCTACAATGTCGTTGGATCTTACGCGCAGGCGCGCGCCGCGAAGCATGGCAACATCAAGGTGGTGCATCTCGAGGATTACACCAACATTCTGCTCCGCACCGCCTTCATCCCCCGCCGCAGCCTGAAATCCCGTCAGGCCGGCGAATTCCTGGACTTTCTGCTCAGTCGCAGAGGTCAGGTCATTCTCGAACAACAGGGCGGTCTGCCGTCGATTTTCAACAGTTCGATCGTCGAGATCACAAATGCAAAGCCGATTGGTCTGAATACCGGATTGCTGGTCTATCTCGACAGGTTGAAGCGGGAAAACTTCCTTCGTGAGTGGAACGCCGCTCTCGTTCAGTAACAGGTTGGGAAAGGCTCTGAACAATCATTCTCGCGTTGCTGCTCTCCCGGCAGTCAACAGTGTGATCGACACCTCCCAAACTGGGCAAGCGATTGTCACGGTGATACAGCCAATGCTGGTTTCAGAGGCAGGATTTGAACCCTTCGCCAGGCGCAAACAAAATCAGGCGTCCTTGCCTCTGCCCTTTCACCACAGCCCAAGCTGCCTCGTGTGAAACACCTCCAGACGGATGCTGTCCCAGTACCGCTCCGGCCTGTCAGGCAGGGCGGCAGTGGATCGCTGCGCCTTGATATACACATCGTGCCTGTTGACTGTGACAGGTCCTTACGAAAGCTATTGATATTGCCTACACCGTGTGTGGCATTGGTGCAGGATAAAGGCATCAAACACCCT
>Ga0181591_10000440_pt1 | contig 32810 bp, 33 predicted proteins | sample 071ome_33_FD_133757 | JGI IMG/M metagenome (GOLD analysis project Ga0181591, IMG submission 133757) | Coastal salt marsh microbial communities from the Groves Creek Marsh, Skidaway Island, Georgia - 071412AT metaG (megahit assembly) | ecosystem: Environmental > Aquatic > Marine > Intertidal...
GGCTCGGGATTCTCCATCAAATCGGGAAAGAGTTTGTCTCCGCCGATGTCGAGAGTGCGGATGATTACACCATGGGGATCGGTTGAATTGGCGACCTGCGTATAGATCGCAGTTTGCTCCTCTTCGCTGCGTTTCGATTTTTCCTGGAGGTAGAAAAACTCGGTGCGATAAAGTCCAATGCCCTCTGCACCAGAGGCATTCACAACCTCTAACTCTTCGACAAATTCAATATTCGCGGAGAGGGTGATTGTTTTCCCATCAGCCGTTGCGGTGGCTTTATCCCGCAACTCCTCAAGACTGGTGAGAACGGCGGATTCCCTTTCCACAATCGCCTCATAGTCCTTCAGCGTTGTTTCGAAGGGGTTGATGATGACAACACCGTGATAGCCATCAATCAGGACAATATCTCCGGCTTCACATTCCGGAAGGTTGTGAAGAGCAACTACGGCCGGGATATTCAGCGAACGAGCCATAATGGCGGTGTGGGATGTCGAACTTCCCACTTCCGTGGCAAATCCCTTCATCTTGGTTCGGTCAAGTCCCACCGTATCGGAGGGCGTTAAATCATGAGCGAGGATAATCGCCGTATTGTCCATGAGCGGAATAGTCGGATCGAATTCAGACTTCGAGTCATTTTCCGACCAGCGCAGGTTTTTGAGGACGCGTTTGGCCACATCCTCGATATCGACGGCTCGCTCCCGAAGGTAAGGGTCAGCAATTTTGCTCAGCGAATCAATGTAGCGTTTCACTACGGAATAGTAGGACCATTCAATGGAGCGGAGCTTGGTCTCACAGATGCGGAGAACTTCATTTAGAACGGTGGAATCCTCGAGCAGGAGAATATGGGCATCGAATATGCCGGCGTGATTTTCTCCCTCTTCATCGACGATTTCCTGCTGGAGTTCGATGATTTGATCGCGAGTTGCGACAAGCGCTAGAGAAAGACGCGCTTTCTCCGCATCCACTTGATCACGCTCGATCGTGATGTGATCAGGCTCTTCCAGACCCTTGCCCACAACTTCCGCAGGGCCCCAGGCAACGCCGGGAGACACGCCTATCCCTTCGAGACGAATCTCACTGTTACGCTCGGCTCCTGTCATTGATATCAGTTCAATAACGTCCCACAGGACAAAATATTATGGATTCGAGAAGAAAAATGACACTTTCCGCTGCGAATTTGCGATGCCGGAAAGGCCTTAGTGCTACACGTCGATTTCGAAACCGCTGTCGACCAGTTCCGCGAGCTTTTCGAGCGCAGTCTCTGCTTTTTCGCCTTCGGCGGAAACAGAGATGACGCTACCTTCGGCTGCGGCGAGCATCATCAGTCCCATGATACTTTTGCCATTGATCTCCTCGTCATCCTTTTCGACCCAGATTTCGCAGGGAAACTGATTGGCAAGCTTCACAAATTTCGCAGCGGGACGGGCGTGAAGCCCCTCCTCGTTGGGAATGGTGAGCTGACAAGTCGGCATGGCAAACAAAGCAGTGTTCGCGGGTTCAAAACCGCGATTCGTAGAAACGCACCGTCACGCGCGTTAAACCACAGACTTACGTTGGTCCCGCATTTTTTTCAACAGCTTCTTGTTAAATTCCACGGCTGAATCGTGTCCCAGAGTCTTGAGTTTCTGGTCCAGTGCAGCAACCTCGACCAATTGCGCCATGTCTCGACCCGCCGCCACGGGAAGTTCGATGTGGGGAACTTTCATGCCAAGAACATTTACTGTTTCGCGGTCCAGACCGATGCGCTCCATGTCGTACATGTCTTCCTCGCTGCGGAGGGTAACGCAAAGATCGAGTCGCTTTTCCGTCCGAAAGGTGCCGACACCAAAGAGAGCTGCGACATTGATGATTCCCAATCCGCGGACCTCCATGTAGCTGCGCCCGAGCTCAGGCGCTGTTGCGATTAGCTCACGATCCTCAATATTCCGAATCCGAACCATGTCATCAGCGACGAGGCTCGCTCCGCGCCGGAGCAGGGAAAGCACGGTTTCGCTTTTTCCTGTTCCGCTGTCTCCTTTGATAAGAATCCCGATACCCATCACATCGATCATGCAGGCGTGTTCGGTGGTTGTTGGAGCAAATTCCCAGTCGAGACGAACTGTAGCTGCATTGATGTAGTTCATCGTCACCATGGACGTCTGTAAGATTGATACGCCTGCATCCGTTGCGATTTGGACAAGTTCATCAGGGAGATCCTGGTTTCGACTCACAACCACGCAGGGAATTTGATGCGAGCAAAGATCGGCGAATCGTCGCCGGGCATTGGTGTCACTGAGATGGCGCAGGTAGGATCTTTCGGCAAGGCCGATAACCTGAAGGCGGTGTAAGGCAAAGTATTTGTAAAAGCCACTGAGGGCCAACCCTGGACGATTCACAGTGGGTTCAAGGATTTCCCGATCGAAACCAACGTCGCTTCCGACGAGCTTCATCGAGAGTTCGTCTTGATGGCGCTTGAAAAAGTCGCCCACAAGCAGGCTGGGGGCCTTGGAAGATATTTTCGACATAGTAAAGGCGGAAAGGTATCCGAAAAAGTGGCCCGTAGCGACAAAGAAAAAGGGCGGAACCGAAGTCCCGCCCTTTCGACCAAGGGTGTTCCACTCGCCGAAGCGAATGGAAGAGTTTAACTAAAAGTCCTAGAAGTAGGTGCGGAAAGCGAGCATCCAAGTGTCGGAAGAAACGTCAGTTCCAGTTCCAAACTCGTCTCCAGTCGCATACTCATAACCAGCCATAAGCTTGAGGTTGTGCTCGCAGATGTAGTAGTTCAAGCCTGCGTAGAACGTGTGATAGTTTTCAACACGTGAACGACCGTTCTGAAGGTTAGGAACTCCCTCACCGAAACGCTGTGTTCGCTGCTCACGACCTTCAGCCATGTAAGCATACTTCGTAACGAACTGCAGCTTGTCAGTAATGTTGTAGTAAGGAAGAACAACAAGTCCCCAGGTGTCATTGCCTGTAGGAATTGGCCCACTCGCTTCGCGATTTGCTCCGAAAATAAGGTCAGTGATCAAGCCAAGGCGGCCGAACTCGGACTCCGTTCCAATCGCAAGGACGTGCTCGTAGGCAGAAGATTCGACTTCACCAGCGCTGCCTTGCGGGCTTGCAAGACCGCCGGAATTGTTTGTGAACGCGTAGTCAAGATGAAGGTCAGTTGAATCAGTGATCGCAACTTCACCACGGTAGCTGAAGCCACCACGAGAGTCGAAATCTGCCCAGTTACCGAGAGGCTCGTTATCGTCAAGGCCGTGGACCCAGCCGCCGAACTCGTGCTTCATTCCGAAGAATTTGAAACCAGCGGTGATACCCCAAGGCTTCATGTCAGTTGTCTCGTTAACGATGGTTGAACGCTCAACCGTGAGGATCTGGCGAGAGGAAGTAGAATACTCGCGAGTGATCGCTTCTTTCTGCTTGCCGATCTCCACGTATTGAAGCACTTCACCTTTAGGCTCCCAATCGATGTAGAACTCATCCCATCCGTTGAAGAAAGGACCACGAGTAAGACCACTACCGCTGCCGCTACCGTCGGAGATGTCCGCAGAAGTCTTCAGGGTAACATTGTTGGAGAACTCGACGTTCATTCCCAGACGAAAACGTCTGTGTTGCCAGTTGTTGTAGCCGATGTCTTGGCTTCCAAGATCTTTACTCTGGCTAATATACTGGCCGTGATAGCGGCCATTGAAAGAAATCTCACGAATCGCGCCTGTGTCGGATTCGTAGAGAGTGTTGTTGTCGAATAAATCGCAGAGAGTCCAAGCAGACTCGATCGGCGCTTTATCGTCGATCACAGCTTTGCCGTAGTCTCCTGCAACGATTGTGCCGGCAGCGAATACAGCTGCGACACCTGCGCTGGCGAGCAGCTTATGGATGTAGTTATTGGTAGTCATAGAGTTTTGAGATGTGAGTTATTCACAAGCGATCGGTAGCACTAAACCTGGTGTTTTACATTGTGTTCTTCGTGACAGTTTGGTCACTTAGAACACAGCCATCTTTCCCTTGCAGTTAACCGGTTATGACGAAGTCACGAATAGTGCAATCAGAGAAATGTGACAAATGTGGAAAAACGGGTGACAGGGGGGGCTCTTTTTCACGGGGAAGCCAATCCGTGTTGCCGGTAACAGGCAAGCCTCCTCGGGCCAGACGTAAAAATCCCCTTCCGCACGGTGGCAGGCGGGTTTTTCTTTTAAAAATGAATTTCGTTTGCTCGCGATGCTAGAGGCGATGTGAAGGAGATTTTTTTAATCGAAAAGAGTTACTTCACAGGTGTGAAGCGAGTAAATTGCACCAACAATCTTGATTTTTCTCTCTTCCTACATGCTGGCGAGAAGATCGCTGCGCTTGCGAATATTGGTCATTGTCTGGTGGACGTTGGCTTCAATGACCTTGTCGACGAATTCCTTGTTCTTGGAGCTATGCTCTCCGTCATAACCTTCGACTGAGTCGATGGTTGGGTTGATCTTGGAGAGCAACCTTGTCAGGTTACCGAGTTTCACATCGTCACAAGCCTCGTGTCCGAGAACCATGAAAAGTTTGACGCCGGCCGCGCGCTCCATCGAGCCGAGTTAATCCACATTCTCGTTATTACCGGCGACGCGGCCGACAAAGATATCTCCAATTCCCTGGTCAAACACATCTTCAACCGGGATACGGGAATCAAGGCACGAGAGAATTACAGCCTGTAGGAATTGCCCCTTGGAGGAAGCCTTTACTCGATCTTTGATATTTGGTTCAGAAATGTCCCTGGCGACATATCGCTTATTTCCTTCCATCAGGTCAGCGAGGACCGCATCCGGGATGAGATTCTGTTGCTGTTCAGCTGTGATCGGAAGGTTATCGTCTGCCTTCAAGAAGAAGGGAGCGGCAAGCGAGGCGATGAGTGCGACAGCGAGTTTGGTTTTGTTCATTGCTTTATTTCGAATGTAGTTCGTTTGGTTTTGGAGAGTCGTTGAAGCGCTCAGAGTTCTACCGACCATGTGTCACGTATGAAACGCGAACAAAAGACATGACAAAAATCTTATGTAAAAAGTTCGGTTTTTCTGCATCCGTGATTGAACGTTCGAACCCGCTTGGTGCCGGCATGTCGCGTTTCCTGATCCGAAACGAATCCTGCTACTTGCGGGATGGGAAACTGCTGGACAAGCAAGCGGCAAACGTGGGAAAGTTTTGCCCTCTAAAACTGCAATAAAACCAACTGATCTATGCCACACGTCGAAACTAACGGAATCCAAATGTACTATGAAGAGCAGGGCGAAGGCGACCCGCTCATTCTCATCATGGGAATCACCGCCACCGGTGATGTCTGGGAAGCCCACTCTGATTTCTGGAGCGAAGAGTATCGATGCATCAAGCCCGACAACCGCGGGGTCGGACAGTCCGACAAGCCAGCCGGAGACTACTCCAGCGAAATGATGGCTGATGACTACGCCGGACTTATGGATGCTCTCGGTATCGAAAAGGCCCGCGTTGTCGGCGTTTCGATGGGATCCATTATCGCGCAGCAACTCTGCCTGCGTCATCCAGACAAAGTGCAAAGTGCCGTCCTGATGTGTCCGTGGTCCGAGTGCGATCGCTACGCCACGTCCGTATTCGAACACATGAAGGTTTGCAAAGCACACCTCGACAACAAGCAGTTCCTCGAATGGATTCAGCTCCTTATCTTCACCAAACCGTTCTGGGATAATGATGAAGCCCATGAAGGATTGGTAACGGGACGTGATGACTTCGACGCAAATCCGAATCCCCAGCCACTTCACGGTCTCAAGGGGCAGGCCGCAGCCTGCGTCAATCACAGCGTGAGCGATCAACTAGGTAACATCTCCGCCCCATGTCTTGTCATCGGCGGCAAAGACGACATCTTCACACCGCTCTGGATGGGAGAGCAGGTTGCTGCTGGCATTCCCAACTGCGACTCCCACTTCTACGATGGCGCTGGACACGCTTTCCACTGGGAAGTGATGGACGACTTTAATCCAAGAGTTCTCGATTGGCTCAAAACCCACTAACAGGGAAAGATTCTCCTCTTCTCTTTTTTACTCCTTTACTTCTAAAACCTATGTCAAAAATCAAATTCGGATCGGAAGTCTACACCTGGTTCATGCAAGGAACTGGGCAAGGCTATGACAACAAGCTGGATCACATGATCAAAGTCGCCTCTGAGGCTGGCTTCACCGGAATCGAGCCGATGGTTCTCGAAATTTCGGAAAGCGCCCTCGGATGCAGCAAATACTGGCTCGGTGATCTCATCGACCCCATCAAGATGAAGGATTGCCTTCAGGAACACGATATGGAGCTGGCTGGACTGGCTCTCGTCTGTGGGTGGGATAACGAAGAGGAAACTCCGGAAGAGCGAGCTGCGGCTGATTTCACAATCGACTTCCTCAGCCATTTCCCCGGCGCCATGCTCGGAACGGTGACGCTGCCAACTGGTCGCGCTAATAATCTCCAAGCTCGACGTCTCAATATCGCCCGTAACATCAACCGGGTTTCCAAGCGTGGTGTTGACGCAGGACTTGTCTGCTCTTATCACCCCAACAGCCCGCCTGACTCTCTCGTGCGCACCCAGTTCGACTACGACGTGGTCCTCAGTTCACTCGATCCTTCCGTAACCGGATGGACTCCTGATGTCGGGCACATCATTCGGGGCGGCATGGACGTGATTGAGACCATGAACAAGTGGCAGCACCTCGTGAATCACATTCACTACAAGGATTTCTCCGGCAACGGTCCCGAGCCCTGGGCTCAGATGGGAACCGGAAAACTCGACTTCCACAAGATCACCGAGTGGCTCACCTTGCGGAACTATGAAGGCTGGATCATTTGCGAAGATGAAGCTCACTGCGCCGTAGACGACCCAGACGGTGTCACGATCCAGAATGGACAGTGGTGCAAAGACAACCTTTATCCGCTCGTCGGACTGGAGTAGGCCGAGCAAATAGTGTCTATTTATTCAGGTAACAGGGTTAGGTCATTGACCTAACCCTGTGTGCTTTCCGGTGGGGTGCTTCTACAACTAGAGTAAGAGATGATTTCCTCCGAACCTGAATCTCGACTTTGTCGAAGAGAGCGGATTGTGAACCTGATGCGCCGACGAGGCGAAAACGGCTACGTTTCTTAATGGAGCGTTCTGGCTTGATCTCGACGTGTTGCAATTCACGCTCTGCGCTCGCAAGGTAGCCTCCCCTGACCACTCTCGCAGTGATATTCGAGCTCCCTGTAAGTGTCGCCGTATCGCAAGGCTGTGTATCGCTTGCCAATCATCAGGTCGGGTCGTGGGGCAATCGCTGGAAGAGCAAAGTAAGCTCCGGCCTTGCTAGTAAATCCAGAAAAGTCTATTGCTCGAAGCTAGTAGTATTGATCGATCTCGGGATTGCCCTCGGTGTCTATGTATGTCAGTTGAGCCGTAGTTGCAATTTGTGTGGCTTGAGAAAAATGGGCGGTGCTGCGTCGATAAATTTCATAGTGGTCCACGCTGACTTCAAACCACGAGAGTATCGATTCTCCCGTGGTGGAATGAAGGATTTGTGAAAAAGTCAGGGTGTCGGGGCGAATTACTTTTTCTACTGGAACTTCTTCTGTCCGCAGGGCGTAGACGAGGCGAAGGTCGGGGGAGTCGCTGAGAAATTCGCCGGGGAGTCGAAGTTTCATCTGTCCAAATTGCCCCTGGGTTTCAAAGCGCATTTAAGGGTGCCGGGTCCCGGCAGTATCGCCGCGATCGGGACTCCACTCGGGGCGCAGCCAAGCTGTTTCGGGCAGATTGCTGTCGAGAAAGAAGGAGAGAAAGAGGCCGTTTCCGTCTTCGCCGATCGTGACGAGATTGTCAGGCGCAGTGAGATGAGATCTCTCCATCAGATGCGGCCAGGTATCGTTATCGGTGTCGCCATCGATTCCCGATTATTGGAGGGAATGGATGGGTAGCTATCAAACCACTTGAAGAAGAGATGAGCGTTGTTTCGGGTGACCAGTGCTTTGAAGTTCGGATGCCGTGCTGGGTCTCAGCCTTCTTTCGTTGCTCATTTGAAGATCGTGCTGGAGTTGGTTTGCGAATCAATACGGATATTTAGGGAGTGCACGCCATCGACTTCACTGATTCCAAGTTGCGTCGTACAGCTCCGATTCCCAAGCGTGGGAAAAATAGAGGCACAAAATGGAGAGTAGGAAAATGGTGAAAGCTGTCTCCAAAGAAGGAGGGAAGAAGGCGGAGGCGTATCTTTTCCAATTCGGTGTAGTAAAACTCCAATTTCCGATTTTGGAACAGAGATTGCTTTTTCCCGTGAACTCGACAAGGTGTCGACGCCCACCGGCCTGTAATTGTTCTTCCTATGCTGCAACCTTTTCGAACTCTGTTGACCGAACTTGAGTCGGAACCGACCGGTCCGCGCTTTCAGTGGCGCTGGGTGATTGTGCCGGCCGTGATTCTCGCTGTTGCGACGGTTTTTGTCAGGCTAACGGGGTTCGATCTACATGCTCAACAAGCGATCTACCGGGCGGGGCAGGGAAGTTGGAAGTTGGGAGATCACCCGTTCTGGAAGTCGCTTTACGACCTCGGAACGATTCCGACAATGTTGATCATAATCGCGGCGCTTATCATGTTTTTCCTGTCTTGGTCACGCGAAGCTCTGCGACGTTGGCGAAGGGTGTTCATATACTTGTTGTCTGTTGCAGCGGTTGGTCCGGGGATCATCACCAATGGTATTTTGAAAGAATACTGGGGACGTCCGAGACCGAGAGAGGTTCAGGGATTGGGTGGGCACAACGCATTTGAAGAAATCCTGACGCTCGACCTGAGTTCCGCGGGCAAGTCATTCCCCTGCGGGCATGCCACGATGGGGTTTTACTTTCTGTGTGGGTTCTTTCTCCTGAGGCGATACCGAAAATCTTGGGCCAATAGCTTGCTGATTGGGGCACTTATCTTGGGATGCTTGATAGGAATCGCGAGAATGCTCCAAGGTGCTCATTTTTTCTCCGATATGATTTGGGCCGGTGCGGTCTGCTGGTATACGGCACTGGGATTGTTTTATGCCTTGAAGTTGGACAGGGGAGTCGTGAAGCGCGGATTGCCTAAGGGAAAGATGCCGCTGCGCACAAAACTCGTTGCCGGCGTACTTGGGCTAGGACTGTTCGCAGGAATTTTTCTGGCGTCTCCCTATCGCGACATTCGGAATTACTACATCGTCAACGATTTCGCCAAGGTGGGCCCCATCAATCTCCGGTTGAAGTTTGTGGCAGGAGAAATCAAGGTGGTTCCCGGTGAGGTGTTTCGTATCGAAGGAGAGGCGTATGGCCACGGAATACCGACCTCCGGTATCTCCGAAAATTACCGCGAGATTAATGAAGGAGAATTCACGACCATTGCCTACATCGAGCGCATGAGCGGCTTTCTGACTGAGGCTAATCAACATCTCACGGTTACCGTGCCCTGGGACAGAATTCATCACTTCCGCCTCGAAGTGGAAGATGCCAAAGTCCGGATTCAAGGGGCGCATCTGAAACCGGAAGCCCGTCTCCAGATCGCCGGTGGAAATGGTGATATCACTTTTGTTCCGTCTCCCGGAAACTGGTCCATTCGCGATCAGGGAAGCGCAGAGGTTCTCGGAAAGGAGTATCTCGAACCAGTAGAAGGGGAGAGAATGATTCTCACATTGATGAAAGAGTTTGAGGGACGATTTGAGATTGAGTCTGCGTCTGGAGATTCACGCAATAAGCAAACCGAATAATTCACAAAGTTCGGCTCGATTTCTATTCGCGGTTTGTTAGCTTTCAATTTCTATGCAAGAGGATTTCCGTTCCAAAGAAACTAGCTGGCTTTCGTTTAATGCCCGGGTGCTACAGGAGGCCGCTGATCCGGATGTGCCTCTCCTGGAGCGTCTCAAGTTCTTAGGGATTTACAGTTCGAATCTCGACGAGTTTTTTCGTGTACGAGTGGCGACACTGAAACGTCTTGCTTCCTTGGGAGACGAATGGAAGACCCTCGACATTCCGGATCCGAATGACACGCTGCGTAAGGTAACTCGCCTCGTAAAAAACCAGTCGGAGGACTTCAATAAAGCGTATGAAGAAGTGCGGGTGGGGCTCCAGAAAAATGGTATTGTTTTATTGGAGAGCCCCGAGATTCCCTCTGAATATCGAGGCTTTGTTCGAGACTATTTCCGCGAGAAGGTCAGCCCGCACATTTTCCCCATCATTCTCAAAGCGGCTTCCAAGCTTCCGCGCCTGAAGGATCTACCTATGTATTTGGCTGTGCGCGCTTCGAAAGCCGATGGAGCCGGGCGGCCAATGCACGCCTTGATCGAAATTCCTGGGAATCTACCTCGCTTCATTCCTCTTCCGAAATCGGGGGATGAACAACTTGTGATGTATCTCGATGATATCATCCGATTCGGTTTGCCGGAGGTTTTTGCGACCTTCCCCTACGACACCTACGAATCCTACGCCATCAAGTTCACCCGTGATTCCGAGCTCGAGTTTGATGATGATTTTACCGAGAGCTTCTATGAGCAAATGGAAGATAGTCTCAAGGCGAGGGAGGATGGGCTTCCCGTTCGGGCGAACTTCGATGAGAATTTCCCGAAACCGTTCCTGAACCTGATTTTGCGAAAGCTCAACCTGGCTCGGTCTGATTCTCTCTACCCGGGGGCCAGATATCACAACCGTCGCGACCTGCTCGCCTTTCCGAAACTGGGAACTGCGGATCTCAATTATGAAAAGGCGGAGCCTGTTCCGGTGAAATCGCTCAAGCGGAGAAAAGCGAGCCTCTTTGCCGCAATTCGCAAGAGGGATATTCTGCTGCATGTTCCTTACCAACCATTCGGGAACCTTATACGTCTCCTTCAGGAGGCATCAATCGATCCGCTCGTCCAATGCATAATGATGACGCAGTATCGTCTTGCCAAGGGCTCCTGTATCGCAGGTGCTCTTCAGGCTGCGGCGCGAAACGGAAAAGAGGTTTTTGTGCTTGTCGAGCCACAGGCGCGCTTTGATGAAGAAGCTAACATCAAATGGGCGGGGCGCTATCGCGATGCGGGAGTGCAAGTCCAGCTTGGTGTTCAGGGTTTGAAGGTTCACAGCAAGATGGTTCTGATCACGAGAAAAGAGCAGGGGCAGATCCGCTATTACACAGTTCTAGGCACCGGGAATTTCAACGAGGACACTGCAACGACTTTCGCGGATCATCTGCTCTTCACCTACGATCAGGAGTTTGGACATGATGCTGCAGAAATTTCCCGTTTTTTCCGTCGGTCGTACCAGCCTCCCAAGTTGAAGCACATCGTCTCTGCTCCTTTTTATCTCCGGACGTTCCTCCGAGAGAAAATTGAGCGAGAGATCGCAAATCACGATGCGGGGCTTTCCTCAGGAATTTCGATAAAGGTGAACAATTTCTCAGACTCTGAGACCAACGAGTTGATACATAGGGCTGCGGCAGCTGGAGTTCCTGTTCGGCTAATCGTGCGTAGCATGTTTTCGATGGTATTGGAAAAAAGTCCAATTCAGGCGATTAGTATTGTCGACAAGTATTTAGAACATAGTCGCATGTTCTGGTTCAAAAATGCTGGAGATGACGAGGTCTATCTCTCATCAGCCGACCTCCTTCCGAGGAACTTCGACTCCCGCGTCGAAACGGTTTTCCCGATTTACGCCTCTCGTCTCAAGGCGCAGTTGGAGGAGTGCTTCGATATTCAATGGAATGACAACACGAAGGCTCGAATTCTCGACCACGACCTGACAAATGCCTATCAGGAGCGCAAAGAGGGGGAGCCCCGTCGTCGTGCCCAGTTCGAAATCGAAAACTACCTGCGCGAAGAAAACTGATCGACCCTTCCCACAGGTCTTTTATCAGCTGCCGAATAGCTTTTGGCGGAGAAGCCGTGCTCAGGCCGGAAGAAGAAGCGCTCTGATCGCCAATCAGTCGTCCGTACTGTATGCCCACGCTTTCACCCGACCGGTTCACCCAGATTCCACCCGAAGGTAGCGCGGGATTCATCCCAGATCGAAACCAGTGCTGGATGTAGCCCTGGTTTTTAAAAGATCCTGTGAAAGAAACACGAGCATCATCGACGTTTCCCGGAATTACTAATGTTCGCCGATTTAGGGCCGGGCCGAAATTAAAAACGGGTTACTTTTCTGATGGTGGATTTACCGCTACTGAGAGTGTGACGTATCGTTTAATTGACGCCGGATCAACTTCGAGTAGAGCGAGATCATGGCCAAGGTCGTATTCCAGGAGTGAAGCAAAGTGCGCCTCATCGAACAAAACAGGTAACCCGGGGATTCGGAAACAGATGCGCTGCTGTTATTACAAATGGTTTGCCTTTGATATTTTTGACAAAAGCTCCTCCGCCGCGCAGCTGGCCACCGATGTGTATTTCTGCGGCGGCCGGGCAAACCATAGCCGCGACTTCACGTGCCAGTTCAGCAGGGAATGCGGGGTGGCTTGTCAGCAAGGCGCAGACAATGATAATGAGGCAGGGAGGCATGAAGAACCGCCTGTCCGTAGTCTACAGATCATCGCGACGCTTAGCAATAGTGATGCGTGCAGCAAAGCGGGAATCCGGTCTTGGTTCGGTCAGGATTATCGAGCCTCTGAAAATTTTACCATCCTTGAGGTCGTAGCTCTCACTTTCATCAAATTGGGAGTCATACTTCAAAATTTCAAACCGCAGCCCACAGTCGGGAGCGACTTGTTTCCGCAGTTCGTGAGCGACTCGCCCCATCGTGAAACGAGCATTAATTTCGCACGCGACGCGGTGTTGAAGTTCACCATCGTCATTCCGATGCAGATAGGCATCGACACACACAGGGCCGAGGTAATTATGGCTCCGGAGCCAGGAAGCAAGAGATTCGCAGAAGGCGCTCTCTTCTTCATAGTGATAAAGAGCATCCGTATTAAGAAATCGTGCGATCTCAGGAGGGAGCCCGCTGGAAAAAGAGGAGAAGGAAAGGGTTCCTCGATAGCCTCCCGAGGGAGCTATCACCTGAGACGTTTGGCCTAGCTTGCGTAAACCTGCAGGCTGCATTTCGAAGAGCACAGAAAAATCGAAGACCCGATCATGATAAGGTTCGAGGAGAAGACCACCTTCCTCTTTCGCTTTCTCCTTCATGCCGCCATCTGCAAAGGCTTTCAACTCCCCGAACGTCAGTCGTTTCATTCCGCCGCCGGCCGTGGAATAAGGGCGTTTGATTTGAATTTCTCGCACGCCATTCTCCTCCAGCGATGTCACAGCTGATTCCAGATCGGTTTGTGATCGCACCGGGAAACAAGTGCCAAAAGCTTCGGGCAGAGCTTCCGATTGTGCCGCTTTCGAAAATAACTCTCGCGTCGAATCAGTCCATATAAGCCCCGGTTGTGGCACAGAAGAACTTTCGGAAAGAAAGCTAAAAGACTCAGCTAGATCTGGCCCCAGTCCCCACGGGCGAAACTCGTGGAGTTTCCTCGCCCGAAACTCGGGATCGGAGAGGTCCTTAACGGTTCCAAATTCGGGAAGAGTGAGCCCAGCGCGCCGGAGTTTCTCGATGTGAGTCAGCGATGGAGGACGCCGGAGAGTGGCGATGTCATCACGCTTCGCGAGGAAAGCGATTACGATTTCCAGATCTTCAACCACAGATTGAATGCGTGCAGTTGGATGCCAGGGGCGAGGGTGGCGTGCGATTCGGTTTTCCGTGTCTGGATTGAACCAGTAAACGTTTGGAGTTCGCCCCTTCGACCGCTCGAACAGAGAAAGCCTGCGAATGTAATCGTCATCAAAACCAGCTAGTCTTCTGCCATCTTCATTAAATATAGCGCGGTTCCCCTTGGCCCGGCTAGGAGAGAGCGGGAATACGAGGCGCTTTTTCAGTTCCTCCCAATCGCTCTTGTTCGGTGCTTTCCACTTCCGAAACCAGTCGAGGCCGTAACCGACATGAAAAATCTCATCATGGTAGATTCGATTGAGAATGGCGGAACTTTCGCGGTCTCCTGCCCGATCGAGAACGCCAGCGTAGTGCCGTGCGTAGTCGAGGTTTGCTTGTTCGAATGTCAGGCTCAGGCGTGAGACGTAGTCGAGTGGAGATTCCATCGATGATACCGCATCCCAGAAAAAGCGGTTCAGCGGGTATTGTCCAAAATCGATACCGCATTTTGCCATGCGATTCACATACCAGCGAGTGTGTCGCTGTTCTTCTCGAAGCGTCTCAGCCAGACCTGCACGAAAGGCAGGGGGAGCATCGGGAAATTTCAGCAAAGCCAGGGCCATGAGTTCTGCCGCGAGCAATTCGTGGTTGGCAAAAAAGTGAAGCAGCACGCCGCGGTTTTCTGCATTTACCAAGGAGGCCGAACTCGGCAGAGATGGGCGAGCCTCACCGCTTCGCGCGAAGCGGAGATGATTAGGGCGAATCGGATTTTCTGGGAGTCTAGAACCGAGAACGCTGGTACTGCCGCTCTCCCGGCTCAGCTGAGACGGGCGAAGCTTTTCCTCTAGGGAGTCGGAAAAGAGCACGCGCTTCGCAAGTTCCTCAACTGTCTCGTGCTGCGGAATCTTGCAAAACGCCTCGTCATCTCTAACGAAGCTCTCTCTTGACCGTTCCATATCCTGACGCGATTCTTCGATGGTTCGGATTTGTGAAAGTTTACCTTTCTGATTCGACTTTTGGTCAGCATAGCACGCGTCACCTGACGAGTAAGCTACGAGACCATAGTATGGTTCATGATCCATCTCCTGACAAGTAACCCTCTGGCAAAGGCAATCTCGCGAATCGCTCGATTTGTCGGGTCCAAGCTGGAGACGGTCTTCAGTTTTGGGGATAAGAAAGGGCTTACCTTCAAGCTGCTTACGGGATCATTGGTTTTTGGCCTCAGTGTCCTGTTTTTTGCGACGCTCCAGGACTACAACGACAGTGGATTGGCTCTCAGAGAGGAAGGAACACCGGGAAACCTGAGCGATCTTCCATCCATTGCCCCGGTTTTCTGGCAGGGGGGCGGCGTCTTTCTCGCGCTGATTTCGTTTATCGTCACACTGTGGCTGCGAGAAGGAACTGGACCGGGGACACGAAAAACCCTAATTCTGTTCTCGCTTTGGGTAGCTGCGTTTGCTGCGCTCGCGGCTTGGTTGCCCGCCGATATTCTTGCGACAAAGGAGGCGCTTTCAGGAAAAGCCCTCGCTGGTGAAACGCCCTCTGGTCCGGCTTATTTCGGGGGTTTGTTTCTTGTTTCGGTCCTGATCCTCAGTATTCCTGCAGTCGCCGTAGTCTACTTTCGCCTCGACCTCATGGATCGCTACACGGTTCACAGTTTCCTCTCTCCTTTTGTGTTTTGTCTACTTTCCATGGTTGCGGTTTTCATTATCGGAGACATTACAGATAACGGGAGCCTCTTCGCAGCAATGGAATTGAGCCGGGTCCTCTGGTTTTACGTTGTTCAGCTTCCTTACCTGATTGTGTTCGTGGTTCCGATTGTGGTTTTGTTATCTGGGCTTTTTGCACTGAGCAAGATGTCGAAGTCTAATGAGTTGATCAGTATGATCGGAGCAGGGCGAAGCGTGGTCCGTATCCTGATGCCACTTTTTGTCACTGGGCTTTATGCCTCTCTTATCTGCCTCGCCTTCAAATACGAGTGGGCACCCTCCGCAGTTGGATATACCGAGGCTATTGTTGAGACGGCGAAGCGAGAAGCCTGGGCAAAAAAACATGGTCAGCGTATGCGGCAGGATGTTTGGGCGAGACGTGGCTGGATGCATCCAAACGAGGCTGACCGAAGAACCTGGTTCGTGGGGAAAGTTCCCCTCGTCCTCAGTGAAGACATGGCAGACCTCGTGATCTGGCAACTCGATGAGGAAGGGTATCCGGAAAAAATCTGGAAAGCCAACCGCGCTCGCTGGATGGGGAATGAAGACCCTCCCGTCTGGCGATTGATGAATGCTACTGTCTACGACTACGATGAAAACCACATTCCGCGTATTTCGCAGCAACAGCGGCTCGATATCGATGGCTGGAGCGAAACCCCGTGGAAAGTGTTGAGTTCCTCACAAGAGTCGGAGCACCTTGGAATGTCTGGACTCACCATGTATTTGGAAGCAAATGCCGATCTCGATCGAGTCAGTCTTGCACCGTTTCGAACGAATCGCTGGTATATCTTTGCTGAGCCGCTAACCTGCCTCGTCATGATCCTCATCGCAGCGCCGCTTGGGATTGTCTATTCCCGCCGTGGCGTGATGGGGGGAGTGACTGGGGCGATTGTGATCTTCGCTTTCATGTATCTGATGAGGGGAACTGTAATCGCGCTCGGACATATTGATCAAATCAGTCCCTTCTGGGCCGCTTGGTCGACCAATTTTGTGATCGCCGCAATCGGTCTCGTTCTTCTCTGGTTCCGCGGACAAAATCGGGAGATACCGAAGCTACGAAGCATACTCGTAGCACTCTTTCGGAGGCGAAAAAGCAGCATCGAAGAGGAACCACTTTAGATCGGAACTTGAATCCCATCCATTCCTGATCTACCTGCGTCGGGTAACGCGTGAACTGTCACACTTTTTTACCTCTTTCATGGCCATTATTCTCGATTGGAAAATTCGCGCAACTCAGGCGCAATGCGAACTCAAAGGCGAAGCATTCACCGATGGGCAGGAATTTTACACCTGCATTTTCGATGATCCTGAATCTGACGGGTTTATCCGCCGGGATTATGCGATCGAATCCTGGGAAAAGGTGCAAAGTGAGATTGATCCCCCTCCTTTTTCTTTCTGGAAATCGACTTACAAAGCGCCTGTTGTGGAGACGGATAACAAGAAAATCGATGAGAACTCTGTGGAAGGAATGCTCCGACGATTCACGGAGGAAGACGATCCCAAAACCGAAAACGCCCGTTACATCCTAGCTTTGATGCTGGAGCGGAAGAAGAAACTAATTCCAACCGATGTTCAGGAAGCGGAATCGCGAAAGCTGCTCTTCTATGAACACGAGGAATCTGGTGAGGTCTTCATCGTTGGGGATCCTGGATTAAAACTCGACGAGATCGAAACGGTCCAGATGGAAGTTGCTGAACTTCTAGCCGCAGAAGAGTGCGATGCCAGCGGCGAGGAGGGGGAACCGGCGGAAAAGGAAGGCGATGATGCGCCATCCGACGATGAAGCCGAGGGAGAAACGGAAGGCGAGTCCGCAGAAGACGATGGGGCGGAGACGGAAGAGGCCTTAGATGTTGCCGCTCCTCTCGAGGATTCCGAAGAGGAAGCGACCGAGTAGGAGAAAGGCGATGCCGAGGAGGACTGTGACGGTACCTAAAAGACCGAAGACGAGGCGATTGCCGTTTCCAGTCATGAACTTTCGTGCCTTCTCTGATTTGATTTTCGAGTAAGCACCGGGGAGGAGTTCCCCGACGATGTAGATCATTACTTTAAGCAAACCGAGGGCAATGAGAAGCCAGCTCGCAGCTTCAATTAGAGCTTTTCCTAACTTGGGGTCGATGGAAGCGATCATACCTTGGTATTCGAGTTCCAATCAGCCGATCATCTTTCTGAGATTGGCCTGATACAGGGTTGGATCTGTTACGGCTTCACTCGCCTCTAGCGGGCGGCCAATAATTGCCCCAGCCTGTTTGCTGTATTTGTTGAGATAGCCGGAGATAGATTTATCGATAACCACTTTTCTGTGGTCTCGCGATGCGTGCATGAAGCGCGCATCGCCGTAATCGGATCGAGAAATCAATCCGACGTGGGAGCAATAGCCACCATGATACTTAGTCGCGATCCCGATGACATCGCCGTCCTGCAACTTGGGCTCGATTGCAGCTACCTTTTGCTTGGGAACGTGATAGATAGGCATTGCTGCGACTCGCTTCTCCGTTCCGTCCATTGGTTTGCGTATTTCCGGATTCATGCGCAGGTATCTTGTTTCCACGGGCAAGAGTTGCTTCACGGCAAACTCTGACGGCGTTGTTTTACCTCCATAAAGTTTTCCTGCTTGAGCGTAGCGAAGGCATCGAACCCATACCGGCAGCATACCGGAAACTTCACGCGCCTCCAGTTATTAAGTTGAAAAAAATTAAGTAGTTGAAGGAGTTTCAATCCAGCTTTTGGAGGCGTGGCTGAGCAACCAATTCTGTATTCAGAAACCCTTCCGCCACAGGAAATCCAGCCCATATCCCGGGTAGTAAGTCTGCACGATCATCGCCACGAGAAAGTAGTCGACTATGAGGTGCACAATGAGAACCCATAGGAGGCTTTCTGATTTTTCGAACATCGCTCCCTGTGTCCAGGCAAAGGCAAAGACGATAAAGACTCCGCATCCGGTGAAGGCCATATCAAAGAGGACGGCCGTGTAAACGACTGCCTGCATCGTATTGGCGACACGAAATTGGAAGAGACTGCGGAAGAGAGCGAAGCAGACATTCACAAAGAATAGTTCGTCCCAGATTCCCACGAGGTTGATCCCGATGAACAGTCGGCGGATTTCCATAGCGTCCGGTTCGGCTGGGAGTAACCAGTGACGAAAGAGCTCATCTTCGAAAAAAGTCCGGTTGCCCCAATCGTAGGATTTCAATACGACCCAGGCGAGAGGAATCGATAGAATCGTGTAGATGATGTCCTGCTTGCGCCAGATTTTCGGCCAGAAGCGATAGCGAATGATGCCGCGATCTCCAAAATACTGGATGACTCCGGGGAGGGCAATCACGAGTGTGAAGGGAATTCCGACCTTGAGAAAGTTCTCATTCGAAAGCGAGGGATTGATGTCCGTAACTCCCAACAAGATGACACATCCGAGCAGAATTCCTATGCGCCGCCGCAGTTGTGGTTCAGGATCCTGTGCGATCAGAATCACACAGACGATTGCAAAGATTCCGCCCGCGATGAACTGGTGAGCGGGGATCAGCAGAATCGTCGCCAACGCGAAAGAGACGAGCATCGCGATGCGCGACTTCGTAAACGGCAGTTCAAGGGATTCGATCACGCTTAGAACTTCGGTAGAGAATCGTCCCCGGTCAAGAACACAGGCAGTAGACTGATAAAGGCCCCCGGGCTAGAGCATGAATTCCCACCCTTTGAGGAAAGGCCTAACCCCATTAAATTCGTCATCTGACGCTGTCAGGTCAGTCATGTAACCTTGTCAGGTCTGCATTTTTACGCGAGAAAAGTAGCGCGTCGCCTGCGAACGTCGGTAGCCAAATGCCGGATCATCTCCTCGGTGGTTTCCCAACCCACACAGGAGTCAGTAACGCTGACACCGTAGTCGAGCTTGGATGAATCGGAGTTGATCTTCTGCGAACCTTCTTTGAGGTGGCTTTCAATCATGATTGATCGGATCGACATGTCGCCAGTAGCAATTTGCGCTCCGATTTTTGCACAGACGGCAGGCTGATTTTTGTAATCCTTGCCGCTGTTGGCGTGGCTGCAGTCGATCATGATAGATGGATCGAGTCCAGCATCTTGCAATGACTTGCGGACTCTCGCAACGCTCTCACCGTCGAAATTAGGTCCGCTTTTGCCACCACGAAGAATCACGTGGCAGGTTTCGTTACCTTTTGTGGCAACGATGGCACTGTCTCCGGCCTTGGTAACAGAAAGGAAGCGGTGAGGCTTGCTCGCTGACTGGATCGCGTCGATGGCGATCTGGCAATTGCCCTCGGTTCCGTTTTTAAAACCAACAGGCATGGAAAGGCCAGAGGCGAGTTCGCGGTGGAGCTGACACTCGGTGGTGCGGGCTCCGATAGCACCCCAGCTGATGAGGTCAGCGTAGAATTGCGGGCTGATTGTATCAAGAAATTCGGTTCCGGCGCCGATGCCCCTTTCGTTAACTTCGACGAGGAGTCGACGAGCGATAGTGAGACCACGATTGATGTGGTAGGACTGGTCGAGATCAGGATCGTTTATGAGACCTTTCCAGCCGATGGTTGTCCGCGGCTTTTCAAAATAGACACGCATCACGAGAAGTATGTCGTCTTTGACTTCCTCGTTGAGTGCGGCGAGGCGGTCAGCATACTCGAGTGCGGCCTCGGTATCGTGAATCGAGCAGGGGCCAACAATGGCAAGAACACGGTTGTCGGAACCCCGGAGGATTGCTTCTGCTTCCTCGCGAACTTGGGTTACCGTGTTGTGAGCCTGCTCAGAAACAGGGATCTGCTCCTTGAGAATTGTGGGAGCGATCAGTTGCTGGATCGAGTCGATGCGGATGTCGTCTAATGGGTCGGCCATGGGGCGGGAACTAAAGCACTCAATAGGCCGAGCAGGAAAGGAAAAAATCCGGCTTTTTGCTCAGCAAATTCGAGTTTCGGGATTGAGCTGCGTCTTTTCGTCCGGTAGCTTCGGCCAGCATGAGTAAAAGACGAAACCTGCGAAAAGATCCGCGCGACTTCACTGGAGGAGGAATTTTTGGCCTGCCCACCCAATTTGGAACGACTGGCGATAGTCGGATTGATGAACGAATCAAGGCTCTCGTCGACGAATGGGCCTGTGATGCATCATCGGAACTGATCCAGGAACTTATCGTTACGGCTTTGAAGATGGGACGTGACTGTCCGCCGGAAGGAGATCTGAAACTCTACAATCGAGCGCTCAAAGAAATGAGAAAATCGAGCCGGGTTTTTGCTCCCTTCGTTGATGAGCGCAAACTGTCTATTTTCGGAAGTGCGCGCACGAAGCCTGACGAACCCGAGTTTCAGGCGGCAATTGATTTTGCAAGACGCATGCTCGATGCGGGATTCATGTCGATTACCGGTGCCGGTCCGGGAATCATGGAAGCAGCGCAGGAAGGCTCCGGCCGCGACGGGAGCTTTGGTTTGAACATCAAGCTGCCTTTCGAACAGGGAGCAAACCAACATATCCACGGTGATGAGAAGCTGATCGATTTCAATTATTTCTTCACCCGCAAGCTGGCCTTCGTGAAGGAAAGTGATGCGATCGCTGCTTTTCCAGGCGGTTTTGGAACGATGGATGAACTCTTCGAGGTCTTGACGTTGATCCAAACAGGGAAAGCGCAGGTCGTTCCCGTCGTACTGGTCGATGCAAAAGGTGGGACCTATTGGAAAACGTGGATGCAGTTCGTGAACGATCACCTTCTGCGGCTCGGTCTGATTTCCGAGGAGGACTTTCATCTCTTCAAAATCACATCTGATCTCGACGAGGCCATTTTTGAGATTACAAATTTCTACCAGAACTTTCACAGCTATCGCTATGTGAAGCACAAGCTTGTGATGCGCCTGCAAAAGCCGGTTGACGACGCCATGCTCGCGAAGCTGAACAAGGATTACATCGACTTGCTGGAGGAAGGGGAGTTTGAAACCTGTGAAGCGCTGCCCGAGGAAGGCGATGAGCCACATCTCGCTGATCTGCCTCGCCTGATCTGTGTAAAGAAACGCGGTCTGGCAGGGAGATTTCGTCAGTTGATCGACTTTATGAACTCGGCTTCAAGCTAGCATTGACCTTGGTTTGAACGAATCCGCCTTCATGAAAGGAATCTTCCTCGCTATTACGTTTGTTTTTCTCCTGCTCAGCGTGAGCGAGGCCAAGCCAAAGAACGTGGTTTTCATTCTCGCCGATGACCTCGGCTGGGCAGACACGACGCTATACGGGCACACGAGCCTATACGAAACGCCGAATCTGGAGCGGCTCGCGAAGCGCGGCATGACTTTCAGCCGGGCCTACTCCAACAGCCCGCTCTGTTCTCCCACACGCGCCAGTATTTTGACTGGGCAGACGCCGGCACGTCATGGCTCGACAGCCCCTCAGCATCATACGGGGGAAGTGAGACTGAAACCATCCGTTGGCAAATCGGGCAATCCGTCCCTGAAGGCCTTGCAGACTAATTCCGTTACGCGGCTTGATCCCAATCTCCCAACACTCGGCAAACTGTTGCAGAGCGCTGGCTACTCCACATCCCATTTCGGTAAGTGGCATCTCGGACCTGAACCATACAGTCCGCTGGAACACGGGTTCGAAGAGGATATCCCGCATCACTCAGGACCGGGGCCGGCTGGGAGTTTCGTGGCGCCTTGGAAATTCAAAAACTTCTTTGAAAAGAAACCGAAAGAACACATCGAAGACCGCATGGTTAATGAAGCCGTCGACTGGTTACAGGAGCGTCAGGAAGACGAGTCCTGGTTCATGAACTACTGGATGTTTTCGGTTCACGCGCCCTTTGATGCGAAAGAGAAACTTATCGGCGAATACCGAAAGAAAATCGATCCGACGAACACGCAGCGTTCGCCTACCTACGCCGCTATGGTTCATTCGATGGACGATGCCGTGGGGACGCTTCTCGATGCGATAGACGTGGCAGGGCTTGCAGACGAAACCGTAATCATATTTTCCTCTGACAATGGGGGAAACATGTACGACAAAGTCGAAGGCACGACTCCGACGAGTAATTCACCTTTGCGGGGAGGAAAGGCAACGATGTTCGAAGGCGGAGTTCGTGTGCCAACCGTAGTGGTCTGGCCTGGGGTGACGGAACCGGGCAGTCGCAGCGATGAGATCATTCAGACATCGGATTTTTATCCGACCATTCTCAATCATCTTGACATCGCAATGCCGTCGGACCACGTCGTGGACGGAATCGATCTGATGCCGGCCTTGCGCGGCAAAACACTCGATCGTGGCGCCATTTTCACCTACTTCCCACACAGCCCACCTGTTCCTGATTGGCTGCCACCTTCGATATCAGTTCATTCGGGTGATTGGAAACTGATCCGGCTTTTTCATGAAGGAGAAGACGGTGCGCATGCCTTCCAATTGTACGATCTTAAAGGTGACCTGGGAGAAGCCAATAACCTTGCGGACACCTATCCAGACAAGGTTGCGGAACTGGATCAGCTCATCGAAAGCCACCTCGAGGATTCTAGTGCCATTGTTCCGATTCCCAATCCCACCTTCGATCCTACGAAGTATAGGCCGGAAAAAATAGGCGTTCCGGCTTCGAAGCACAGGAAAGGAAACACTTCTTCGAAACCGGCCGGAGGCTGGAGCGCAACGGGGACCTGTTCCCTCCAAGTTGCGGGGGGGCATTTACGGATAACAAGCACGGGGCGCGACCCCCAAATGGTGGCTGCCCCTTTCCCTGAAATGAGAGGAGGTTCCTTTATCGTTCGCATGCGGATGAAGACAAAAGCTACCGGAGCCGGCGCAATCTATTTCAACAAGCCGGCTTCGGCGGAGCGAATGCCGACATTCCAGACCAAGGCAGATGGAGAGTGGCACGAATACGAAATCGCGGTTCCTGCAGCCAAACTTGACAGGCTTCGAATCGACCCCGCACGCAGCAGGGGCGTGATTCTCATCGATTGGATCCGCTTGCTCGATGCGGGCGGTAAGGAGCGCAAGGTTTGGAATTTTTAGATCAGTTTTTCCTTCAACGCCTATGCCGGATCTTTCTCACGAACTGCGATGCCAAAGCGATGGCTCTCCCGTCGTTGCGGGAATTGATGAGGCGGGTAGAGGGCCTCTTGCGGGGCCGGTTTCTGTCGCGGCGGTTGTTCTTCCGAAAGGCTTCTCGCACCCGAAGCTGAATGATTCCAAGCAGCTCTCGGAAAAGGTCCGGGAATCCATCTACGAAGAAATCATCAGCAACGAGGATATCCGCTGGTCTTCGGTCATGATCGAGCCGAAAGAGATAGACGAGATCAATATTCTTCAGGCGACCTGGGAGGGAATGCGCAGATCGTTCCGGAAACTCAATCCGACGCCCGACATCGCCTTGATTGATGGAAAGCCAGTTCGGGATTTCCCCGCTCCTCATCGGGCTTTGGTGAAAGGGGATTCCATTAGTCTGAGCATTGCTGCAGCGAGCATCATCGCCAAGGTCGAGCGCGACCGGCTCATGGTGCAATATGCGAAAAAGTATCCGGAGTATGGTTTCGAACGGCACAAGGGGTATGGCACCGAGATGCATCGCGAAGCGCTTCGCGAACACGGCCCGTGCCCCATCCATCGATATAGCTTCGCGCCGGTAGCGCAGGCGGAATTCGATTTTGGTAAGAGATGAGCGCGACTCGGCAGATTCAGTTGCTCACACAATCTTCTCTCGAGCGGTTTCGTGACAGGCTATCCGGATGGTTTTGCGAAAGGTGGGATACGGAATTGGAAGAGGAGTTCGATTTCCCTGACAGAACCACGATGGAGCGCGGGGAATGGAATCGCTGGGTCGGTGAAACAGGTGAGCGGCTTTCGGCAAAATATCTCCGCATGAAGGGGTGTCGAATTTTGTATCGCAACTATCGACCACGAGGTGGGGGCGAGGTCGATATCGTTTGTCGCGATGGGGACTTCCTTGTGTTTACAGAAGTGAAGACAAGGACGAGTCTGGATTACGGGCGCCCTTCTCAGGCCGTAAATGAAGCCAAGCAAAAGCTCATCAGTCGAGGTGCTAACGCTTGGTTGCGATTACTCAATTTCCCCGAAATCGCTTTCCGCTTCGATGTTGTAGAAGTCATTTTGCAGGACAGGAAAAAGCCGGACCTGACATGGATCCAGGATTCCTTTACCACGCCGCAGGTTGGTTTGGGGCAGTAGCAGGCATTGCACGAAAGCCCAATTTATATGGGTGAATTTGGAGCGCCCAAAGAGGTTCGAGTGAAATCCCGCTTCCAGAATAGTAAAAATGCGATACCGGCCCTTTGGGAGTGGCAAAAGGTAATAAATTATAAAAAAGTTTCGTGAGAAATATAAATTAATTTTAAAATTTAATAAAAACACTATTTTCCGAAATAAATTCAAACGGGAGTTATCGTGGCTACCGGTCACTCCAATCATCCAAAAAGGCGGTTTTTCGAAGCGAATTCGGAGCCGAGAGGGGATGCTGCTTGTCGAACGCTTTTGGGCCGGGCACGAAAATCGGGTTTGAAAGGGTTCAGCTCAGCTTCATTACTCCGGGGTTTGACTGCGACATGCGAGATCGGAAGGTTCGAGAGCAATACTGCGAACAGGCGGAGAAGACCGTTGTTCAAATCGCCTCGCTGGGAATCAGATTCTTGGCACGATAGGCTTGGGCCTTAAAATTGTTTTACGATCACTTCCAACTGAGGGGCGTGGACGTAGAAAATCTGTCGCGCTATTCGCGGGCTTCTTCTAGAATTCGTGATGGCGAATGATATCAGTATCGAGACTCTCGACCTGCAATTTCAGAATCTTCCGCGGGCGATCGCGTCATTTCTCGTGACCGGTTCTGAAGGTGCGATCTTGATTGAAACCGGCTGCGAAACCTGCAGGGAGCAGCTCATCACGAAACTGGATGAACGTGGGCTTGCACCCGCTGATCTTGCCGCGGTTTTCGTGACCCATATTCATCTTGATCATGCTGGGGCAGCAGGATGGTTTGCCGCCCAAGGTGTTCCTCTCTTTGTTCACCCTAAAGGTGCCAAACATCTCATTGATCCGACTCGTCTCGTTGAGAGCGCGAGAATGGTCTACGGAGATCGTTTCGATTCCCTGTGGGGAGATATGACGCCGGCTCCTGAGGGGAATATCAGGGAGATTGCTGACGGGAAAACGGTTGAGGTTGCGGGGTTGGAAGTCACCGCCATCGACACGCCGGGCCATGCCTTTCATCATCATGCTTTCGTCATCGAAAATACAGTTTTTGCGGGGGATTCCTGCGGTGTCCGTATCGATGACTCTGGCTATCTGTCGTTAACTTCAGCTCCACCACAGTTTCATCTCGAACACACGCTCGCGAGTGTGGGACGCTTGGAGAAACTGGGGAAAAAGAGACTTTTTCTCACTCATTTTGGGGAGGTTCCTGACCCGGCCAAACATTGGGCTGACTATCGCGAGGTGGTAGAGCTTAATGTGGAATTTGTGCGGCAGCGACTCGTAGAGGGGCTGGATGAAGAATCGCTCCAGATCGCTTATCAGGCCTTCCAGATGGAGCAGGCCTTTCGCCTAAATACGCCTCGAGAAACCTGGGAAACGCTACAGGAAATCAATGGTGCGGGAATGTGTGCCGACGGAATTCGCATGTATTGGCAAAGAAAATGGAAAGAGGATCGTTCTTGAATAGTGAACCGTGGGCAATGATCAGACTTGAATTGCTTCTCTCACCAGTGTTCAGTAAAAAGGACTGCCATTTCGAATGAAACACCTGCTTGTTCTTCTTTTTTTGTGTGTGCCGGGATCGGCGGCACTCGTATTGGGCCAGGACGAAAAGAGGGAGGCTGCGAAAACGCCGGAGACGCTCTCTGGTCGTCCGCTTAATATCAGCAATCTCGCGCGCCTCCCATATCGCCAGCTCATCAAGATTGCCCAAAGCGATGGTGGATCGAAACCGGACGCAGAAATGTACAAGCTGCGTATCAAGAGCCAAAATCCCAAGGTGGAATCCAAGGACATTGAACTCTTTTTGAATCTCAAAGAAGGACCGATGGTCGTTGTGGTCAACGACCAGGGATTTCTGGAGATTCCCCATAACAAAGAGCTGCTGGAAGCCAATCCAGAACTGGTTGCGAACCAGCCGCGCGGCACGCTCAATATTTTCGTCGATATCGAAGTTCCCAAGGTTTCTCCGCCGAATATTGTCGACGGGAAGGTCAAGTATCAGGAACTGTTTCGACCGCTTGTCGAAATTCAGAATGAGATGCGTAAGGTTGACCCCACATTTGGTTTGGGCGGGCAGCAGTTTGTGCTCGAAATCGAAACCGATGAGGAGCCGATCAAGATAACACGAACACTTGGGGCACGAACCTTTCGGCCCAACAGTCGGGGCAAGGTTTACATGATCATGGAAGCCTATCTCTACGAGGAAAATCCCGACGTGGAGATCCCGGACGATGCGAAGATGAATGTTCTTCCTGCAACTCCGGAGGAGATCGAGGACATTCGGTCTCGGTAAAGAGAGTGAGAGCCTTACTCTCCTCCCGGCTCCAGCGCGACTGCGGTGCTGGAGGCGCAAATCATCATCATGCTCTGTCCTAGGTCAATGGTTTTGCGGTCCATGTCGATACCGACGACTGCATCGGATCTGTGGGAATGAGCCGCTGCCATCATTTCCTTAATGGTAATTTCTCTGCCGCTTTTCAGCTTGGATTAATAAAACCCGGATCCCTCGCCAACGATGGCGATGATCCCCGCGAAAATATCGCGGACAAAATTGGATCCGAGGATAATCTCGCCACATACTACTTCTCTAGAGTCGGTTATGTTTCGCTAAGGGATTTCCCAGGTGGTAGATCAAAGCAGGATTTAGCCATCACTGAAAAAGGTATCACCGTTGCGGCTCTTCTCGCAGTTCGGGCTAATGGAATGAACTTCATCGTTATTGGGCCCGCCACAGTGAGTGGATTTCCAACACATAATCAGGATCTACTATTTTGAACTATTTCCTCCGACGGAATTTTTTCTTGGAAGTCTTGCCTCTATTTTTGCCTTTATATTCCTTCTCCGTTTTCTCCTCATTGTTGCGGCCAATTCGGGATCGTACCCGGAAAATGAAGGGAAGGCCTTCCATCGAATAATCCTTTCGAATCTGGTTTTCGAGAAAGCGTTCATAGGTCCGGGTCAGGAGATTCGCATAGTTTACGAAAAGCAGATACTCGGGAACAGGGACAGGACGCGGTTTGTCCTCCCGTTTCTGGGTCGCATAGAGAAGTTTTAGACGGCGATTCTGTCGAACGGGTGGGGGATTTCGCTCGATCGACTGCTGCAGAAGCTTATTGAGGATCCCGGTGGGAACCGGATCGGCAGACGTCTCAATGACCTTGTCGATTCCGTCGAAAATTTTCGTGATGTATTTTCGCTCCTTTGCCGAAATCGCAATCTTTGGCGCATAGGGAAGAAAGAACAAATCGTCGCCGAGTTCTTCGCGGAAATTTTCGATCCGATCCTGAAATCTCGCATCGGGATGATAGAGGTCGAATTTATTGAGAAGCACGATGCATGGCTTGTGGGCATCGAGCACGATGCGGGCGATTCGTCGATCCTGCGAGACAACACCAGAGGAAGCATCGATAACGAGCAGGCAGATGTCAGCACGTTCGATTGATTTTTCGGAGCGCATCACGGAAAATACTTCGACGGAAGTATCGCGCCTCGTTCGTTTTCGGATGCCAGCTGTGTCGATCAGAGTGAAGTCCTGTCCGTTTCTCCGATATGGAACATCGACTGCATCCCTAGTCGTCCCTGCGACATCAGAAACGATGCTGCGCTCGTCGTTGAGAATGGCATTGATGAGTGAGGATTTACCGACATTGGGCCGACCCACGATTGCGATCTTTACCGGGGGAGTCGAATCTTCCCCTTCGTCGTCCCGTTTTTTCAGATCCAATTGGCCAAGTTGCTCCGCGATTAGGTGCTCCAATTCGGAGAAATTTCGCCCATGAGCTGCCGAGACATTGAGTTGGCGCTCAAACCCCAAACGACTGAATTCAGTTGCGTCATCATCCGATTTCACAGTGTCGACCTTGTTCACGACGAGCAAAACCTGTGATCCACCTTTCCTCAATTGGTTGGCGAGTTCCTCATCAATGGGATGAACGCCATCTCTGGCATCGACCACAAAGAGGATCATCTCGGCAGACTCGATTGCGATATCGGCTTCAGCACGAACTTGATCAGCAAATCCATCATCGAGAAGCGCGCCGATTCCGCCGGTGTCCGTCAGCTCATAGGGGATATTTGCCTTCTTACATTCTGCAGCGATTCGGTCGCGCGTCACGCCAGGTTGATCGTGAACGATCGCAATGCGGCGGCCGGCGAGCCGATTGAATAAAGCGGACTTGCCGACATTGGGGCGACCAACGATTGCAATTTTAGGAAGGCGTTTACGAGACATCTTTGTCTGGAGTGGTATGACCCGATGCTTTGAGTTGGCGAATTCCTTCCGCCGCGTATTGCCATCCCGAAAGGAAGGTAAACGCCGCTGCCAGCCAGATCAGAATATCGAAGGGCAACGGACGAGCATCGACGCTCCAAAAGTCGACTAAAACCCAGCAGACGCAACTTAACTGTAAGAAGGTGCAGATTTTGCTCGTGAAAAGTGGACCCATTTTCACCTTTCCAACGGTGTAGTGAATCGTAATCACGCCGATCACAATAAGTAGGTCTCTCGTGATGACGAGGACGGCGAACCATAATGGAAGACCTGCATGCCAATACGAAACCGACAGGGTGATCACACCGGAAAGCAACAGCAATTTGTCCGCGACCGGATCGAGGACGCGTCCGAGTTTCGTGCTCTGGTTGAAGTTTCGCGCAATGTAGCCATCCAGGGCGTCGCTGAGAGAGGCAAGAGCGAAGACAATCAGAGCGCCGATCCTGAAATTCATATTTTCCTGACCCGATTCCACACTTTTACTGTAATAGGCAGAGAAGAGAATGAAAACGGGGATCAACAACAGACGTGTCACGGTGATCTTGTTGGCTAGAGTCATGGTGCAATAGCCTATCCGACGATGTCGTTTCATACAGCGTAATCATTCGACAATTGCCGGAATCTTGGTTACTATTGCAACCGGTCGCGATCCACTTCTGCGACAGAAAACTTGGTAATTATGGGAGACGGAGGAGACCCGGACAATGAACTGCTGACCGATGCTCTGCAGCACGGGAAAATTCGCTTTTTTCGCGCCAGTAAAGGAGCCGCCAAAGGCAAGACTGGGCCAGAAGACACTACACGCTTTGCGGAAAATCTCATGGTTCTCCAGGAATGCGCCAACCTTCTGGGAGAAAAACTGGGTATGCACGCAGTCGCTTCTGCGTCCTGTTATGAGAACGGTGAAACGTTTGGGTTCTGTTTTGATCAGAACTCCAATCTTCAAAACCCCAAAGTTGCCGGTGGCATCGTAAACCGCCGCATGTCCTTCCGCGAGTTTGTGAATTCGATCCGTGAATACCTCAATAAATGAACTCGCAAACGATTCAATCCACGTTGGCCTCACTTCGTAAGGCAGGTTCGATCTTTGGTGTCCTGTTCAGTCAGGATGGAGAGACTCTTTTTTCTGACCTGGCCTACACACCAGAGCGCGTCACCGAATTCACGGCGATTCTGGACGACATTGGATATTACTTTGACCAGGAAGGACGCGAGCCCGACGCGCTGGCGTTTTGCTACGATGGAGGGAATCTTGTCATCCTGATGCAGGATGGTCTCCGCCTCGTCGTGCTTCACCACGATGCAGATGAGGTCGACTTCATCGCGAGTGCGGGAGGGGCATTTATCAAGGATTATCAAATGGGCAAATCCGTCCGGGAGTTTACTGAAAACGGCGTCACTGAAATGCCGAAAAGCGTCCCCACACCGGCGCGCGATGCCGAGCCGAATCGAAATGTGGACCCGACGTCGCCGATTTCTTCGGTATAGTCGGCGCAAAATCGACACAGGCCAGTTGAAGCGCTTCGCATGAGCACAAAAAAAGCCGTCCTTTTCAGGAACGGCTTCATTCGTTTTCGGATCCGTTGGATCAAAAGCCTATTCGCTTCCCTTTTCAGCATCAGGCTTAGTCCGTGTATCAAGCGTAAAGCGGAAACGATTGTTCCGATTGCGCTTGGCGTTGGCACGAGCTTTGCGCTTTGTTCGCTGAGCGGGTGTCTCGAATGAACGAAGACGACGGATTTCTTCCAGCACTCCTTCCGACTCCATCTTACCCTTCAAACGCTTGAGGGCACGATCGATAGGTTCACCTTTTTTAACTTCTACTTCGGGCATGGTTCGGAAATGTGATTGTTGGGATGCTGAAATTCCTGCCTCAATAGTGCTCAATTCAGGAAGGCCGCGAACTTAGGGGCGAAAGGCGGTTTCGTCAAGCGGGAGAATGCACCGCCACTTCGTGGGAGGGTTAGCCGTTCACAGCTTTATCGAATTCCTCTTTCAATTGCCCAACGACTTCGTGATCTTCCAAGGTGGTGGTATCTCCCTTCACATCGCCACCGGCGACAATTTCTTTGAGAAGTCGACGCATGATTTTTCCGGATCGGGTCTTCGGCAGACGTGGTGCAAAAACGACTTCGTCGGGCTTTGCGATTGCTCCGATTTCCTTCCCGACGTGGTTGCGCAGTTCGGCTTTCAGCTCGGCACTGTCCTCAACGCCCTCTTTGAAGGTGACAAAAGCGACAACGCCCTGCCCCTTGATTTCGTGAGGGCGACCGACAACAGCTGATTCGGCTACGGCATCGTGAGAAACGAGAGCACTCTCCACCTCAGCTGTTCCCAATCGATGGCCTGACACGTTCAGAACATCATCGAGACGACCGACGATCCAGAAATTCTTGTCTTCATCGGCCCGTGCACCGTCTCCTGCCACGTAAATCGTATCGCCGTATTCGTTCCAGTAGGTTTCTTTGTAGCGCTTGTCGTCCCCATAAATCGTTCGCAGCATACTCGGCCATGGCTTGCGTATGACGAGCTTTCCGCCCTCATTCGGTCCGCAGGGATTTCCGCTTTCGTCGAAGATCGCTGCATCGACGCCAAAGAACGGACGGGTCGCAGTTCCCGGTTTCGTGGGGATCGCGCCGGGAAGAGGGGAGATCATGATTCCGCCTGTCTCGGTTTGCCACCAGGTATCTACGATTGGGCAGCGTCCACCACCAATCTTTGCACGATACCACATCCAGGCTTCCGGGTTGATCGGTTCACCGACGGTGCCGAGAAGACGGAGAGAGCTGATATCGTGCTTGTCGACGTGTTCGTCGCCTGCCTTGATAAAGGCACGAATCGCCGTCGGAGCGGTGTAGAAAATCGACACTTTGTAATGCTCGATGATTTCCCAGAAACGGTTCCAGTCGGGGTAGTTGGGCGCGCCCTCATACATTACCTGAGTTGCTCCGTTGGCCATCGGACCATAGACGATGTAGCTGTGACCCGTTATCCAGCCAACGTCCGCGGTGCACCAGTAAATATCATCTTCCTTGTGATCGAAGATGTATTTGAAGGTTGTCGCCGTGTAGGTCATGTAGCCTCCCGTGGTGTGGAGAATTCCCTTTGGCTTTCCTGTCGATCCGGAAGTGTAGAGAATGAAAAGGGGATCCTCGGCTTCAAGAGATTCTGGAGCGCACTCGTTGGGAACGTCCGCGGTTACTTCATGCCACCAGACGTCGCGCCCCTCTTTCATCTCGACATCGTTTTCACACCGCCTCAGGACAAAAGTCGTTTTTACTCCGCCATAGTCACCCAAAGCAGCATCGACGTTTGCTTTCAGCGGGACAACTCCACCACGTCGCCATCCGCCGTCTGCAGTAATCACTGCGACAGCCTCTGAATCTTCAAGTCGATCAAGAATCGACTGAGCGGAGAATCCTCCAAAAACGACCGAATGAACGGCACCAATGCGCGCACAGGCCAGCATCGCAACGGCCGCCTCTGGAACCATAGGCATGTAAATCAAAACGCGGTCGCCCTTATTGATGCCTCGACTTTTCAGAGCATTCGCAAATTTGCAGGTGTCGGCGAGAAGCTCAGCATAGGTAACGTCGCGGGTATCACCAGGTTCGCCAACAAAGTGCAGCGCAACCCGGTCCCCGTTTCCGTCCTCGACATGCCGATCGAGGCAATTTTCAGCGGCGTTAAGCTGACCGCCCTCAAACCACTTGGCAAAGGGAGCTCCCGACCAGTCGAGAACCGTGTCCCATGGCTTTTGCCATTTCAGATTGGAAGCCTGCTCACTCCACCAGCCTTCCGGATCATTGATCGAGCGCAGATGAAGTTCTTCGTATTCTTCCACTGATTTCACATGTGCGTCGTTCGCAAATTCCTCTGACGGAGTGAAAACGCGATTTTCTTTCTGCAGCGATTCAATATTGTTGCTCATGGGTGATCTTTTTTTGGAAGTCGGAAGCTAACAAGTCCACTTCAAAATGAAAACGGGAAAATTGGCGCGATTGAAGAAAAATCGGGGACGCGACACGTGCATTCAGCAGAACTGTTTCCCACAGCGACCCGCA
>Ga0181591_10000443_pt1 | contig 32769 bp, 10 predicted proteins | sample 071ome_33_FD_133757 | JGI IMG/M metagenome (GOLD analysis project Ga0181591, IMG submission 133757) | Coastal salt marsh microbial communities from the Groves Creek Marsh, Skidaway Island, Georgia - 071412AT metaG (megahit assembly) | ecosystem: Environmental > Aquatic > Marine > Intertidal...
ATCTACGTATGGATAGTTTGTTTGTGCTTGGTTACCAGTACCAATGTACAAGAAGTCGTGTCCTGTTACGTACTTGCGAGTACTTATTAGTTGTAGTAATTGTTGTACCGTCTTTCGGAGCATTTAGTGTTACTAGTCCTGGGCTAACTTGGAATGTTGCTGTATAGCTTCCTGGTTGTCCAATAACATTACTAATTGTAACCAACTTGTACCATCTGTTTTCAATGTTGTCAAATACAACGTTTGAACCAGGTTCTGGTAATTCAAACAATCCGCGTACTGCAATAAATGTACTTGGCTGATACAAGTCTGCACTACCGTCACCGCCTAGTTCAGCAGTAGCAGTTGTATAACCTGTACCTCTGTTTGTAAACGTTGGGTTAGCTAATGCACCATTTCTAATTCTTGGCCAAACTGCTGCATCAATTGTTGAGTTAGGATCAGTAATTGTTACTTTTGGTCCTGCTTCAAATGTTACAGTACCAATTGCATCAGAAGCAACAGTTTCAATATCAAAACTTGCTCCGCCGCTTAGTAGACTTACTTCAATATCTGTTCCACTAATTGCACTAACGTAGTAAACTGTTTCACTATTTAAACCAACTGCGTCAGCGCCAACAAATACAATTGGCTGGTTCAAGTACAAGTTATCTGCACTATCAATTTCAATAGTGTTTGGTGCAGTTGAACTTAATACTGTTCCAACTGGATAACCTGATCCTGGTTCTGCTAGTCTAATGCTTGTAATAGCACCATCTTCGTCAGTACATCTACCTAGTGCTTTAGCACCTGTTTTAAGTTTAAGTGCTAATCCAGTTGTTGCAGCCTGTGTACCGTTACCTACAGTCCAAACCGGAACGTTTCCTGGGTTACCAAAAGCAACACCTTGGAAGTCTTCAATAGTTCCATCAATAAATCTTTCTGTCCAAACAAGACCGTATTGGCTTGTAGCAACAAAGTTACGTCCTACAGCTACAAACAAACCTTGACCATAACTTATATTTGACCAAATATTATTGCCAACTTGTGCAACAGCTTTCTTCAGTGCTGAATTTGCTGCTACCCAAGTTGCGCCATTGTCTGTGCTTACTGCTACTTCACCTGAGTTAGCTAGTGCAACAAATCTTCCATTACCATATTCAATTGCTGTCCAATCTCCTGTAGCTGTTGGAAGTGCTCCGCCTGCTGTCCAAGTAATACCATTTGTACTAACTGCTGATTCGTCACTTCTTGAAATTGCAACAAATGTTGATGCGCTGTATGCTACACCAATAAATGAGTCAGTTCCACTAGCAAGTGTAGTAATAGTTCTTGAAACCCAAGCACTACCATCAGTTGATGTTGCTGCACCGCCGCTGCCATCACCACCTACAGTTACAAACGTTCCATTACCATATGCAATATCTTGATTTGCAGTACCCGGAAGTGCTGCGCCTGCTGTCCAGTTGTCAGTAGCGGCTGCACTTGCTGCTAGTGAAGCATTTGCGTTACTAGTAGTATCAATAGCTACCCATTGTGCGTCATCATCTGTAATTACTACGGTTGGAGCACTTGTGTATCCTGAACCACGTATTGGGTCATCGTCACCGTCAACATCAATTGTAATTGTTGCAACACCACCATTGTTTATTGTAGCTGATACTTGAGCTTGATCGCTGCTTCCGCCTCCAGTAAGTGTTACTGTAGGAGCACTTAGGTATCCTCTACCATATGAGTTAACAATAATTTCAGTAACTTTGTCTGTTTCTGCTGTTACTGTTGGTGCTGCTGCATAACCTGCACCAGTACTTGTAATGATAATCTCTTGGATAATACCATCTTTAACAGTAGCAACAGCACTTGCGCCACCGCCGCCTTGTGTTGCTGTAAACACAATAGTTGGAGCAGTTACATATCCACGTCCGCCATTAACTACATTTACCTTAGCAATCTGTGTTGGACCTGGTAAGCCAATGCTGTTTAGTTCACCTAGTTCTGCTTCAAGTACTGCACCCGAACCACCTAAACCACCAACAATAGCTGTTGCTGTTGCACCTTGGCCGCCACCAAACGCTACTTTATTCCAAGCACCAGTTACTGGCATTGTACCACCTGCTGCCCAAGTTGTGCCGTCTAGCGAGTAGTTAGTTGGTGTAGCACCTACTGGCAATGCAATAAATCTATTTGATGCATAATTAAATGCGCCAAAGTCTTGCGTAGTTGCCATTGTAGTGTCGCTTTGTGTAAAGCCAGGTTCTTGATAATCAATTGCTGCTTCGACTCTGTAACCAGTTGTTAAGTCTAAGTTTGCTGCTGGAGGTGTTCCAGGGCGAACATTATCCCAACCTGCTTCGTACATTGTTACACTTTGACCTGTTGTAGTTGTTAGTGTAAATGCTGCGCCGCCTTCGCTATCACTTAATACAAAAGTACCGTCCCAGTTGTTAGTAATGATATAGTATAGATCATTTTCTACTAAGTTACCAACATCGCCTGCAATGTAAACTGGCATTCCAACATATAGCTGTTCCCAAGGTCCTGTCACTGTTACAACATTACCTGTTGCGTTAGTATCAGTAATTGTGAACGGACCTACACTTGGTTTATAAACTTTAGCAACTTTAGTACCGTTGTTAAATTCAATAGCAGTACCGTACTGGCCTACACCTGTACCTGCGGTAAGTTGTACGTTCATACCTACATAAGCGCCACCTAGTGCAGTGTCAGTTGCAGCCAATGTAGCTGAAACTTCATCACCGCCCTGTGCAACGTTTTGTGCAGATACATAATCGGCGCCACCAACACCGTTACCGTCATCTAAATCAATTATGCGTGTTTCAATAACTGCTTGGTCTCTGAACTCGTCTTGTACTACCGCTGCATTAAAGCCTGCGCCACTAATTGCAACTTCTGCGTTAGTGTAATCTCTACCAGCGTTTGAATATTCAAAACGTAATACTTGTTCTTCACCATCTGTAACAACATTTGCAATTACTGCATCTTGTGATAAGTTGTCAACTTCTGCTGTAATTGGTTCTTCGCCAGTATCAGTACCTTCAGCAATAACACCGTAAGTACCGTAAGATGAGTTACCGTTTGTAGCACGAATACGTCCACCTAAGTCTGCTAAGTAACCTGAATAGTTGTAGTATGCAAACACGGATACAAGCTCTGTTAGCGAGTTGTTACCGCTACACCATACACCAATACCATCACTTAGTACTTGTGTAAAGTCGTTTGAAACGATAGATCTGTTACCACCTGCGTGTAACGCACCGTCGATCTTACAACCAACACAGCCTGTACCAAATGTTGTTACGTTTTGTACATAACAAGATTTGTTAGTTACCCACGCTTCAGTATCCCAAGGACCAAAGCCTGGATCAAGTGATACATATGCGCCTGCTGTTGGGCGTCTTGTTCCAAAGGAGTTTAGCTCTGTTAAGTTACCACGTAAGCCGTTAACAGTCATATTACGTACACCTGTAGCGTTTCTTACGTGGAACATATCTGAACGTAGTGATCCGTTTACAGCGTTTAAGTAAAGTTCTGCTGACTTCCAAGACTTGTGGTTACCTGGATATTGTAAATCGTATACAATTGAATCAATGTAACGTGTCATATCTCTGCGGCACGCTGCTTCATCAAATGAGTATGTTGCAACACTTGATCCAGCTCCGCCTGTAAATGTTAGTGATTCACCGTCTTTTTCGTCGCTAATTTCAACTGTAGTTGCAGAACCTACATTAGTTACCCAATATGTTTTTCCTGCTTCTACGTCACCAAACGCATTGTCATCGAACTTAATTGGATCGCCTACAGCTAGATTATGTGCTGCTGTAAATGTAATTGTACCTGGAGATCCATTAATGTCATTAACTGTTCCGCCGTATTGTGATTTAATCCAAGCAGTTGCTTCGTTTGCTAAGAAGTTTCTGTTTGCTTTTAGTACGTCTACAGCATTAATAGTTTCTCTATCATTAAAGTAAGTCATTGAACCAGTAATTTCCGGAGTCTGGCCATTACCTTTATCTAGCATATTGATAACAATATCCATTAATGCATTTGTACGTTTTAATGCAAGAGCACTACCGTTTACATAAGTTCCAATTTTATTCTTTAATTCTCTGTAAGCCTGTACAGTTGCATTTTTTTGCGGACCAATTACTTTTTCAGCTTGTGTTCCTCTGTAGTATGATTGTGCTGCTACTGTAGTTAAGAAGTTAGTGTTTAACATCATATCCTTACCAACAGCTTCTACAATGTAACCAACGTCACGCTCACATTTAGCACTATCGTATACTAGTGTAGGATAGTTTTCTGCAATATATTCAGTAATTGCTGTTTTAATTGCAGTCATTGAACCTGTTAAGTTTGTAAACTGTTGTTTAAGTGTCGAATCAACACTTGCTAAGTTTCCATTTCTTACAGGATAAGCTGGAATTGTAGCATTAGGAAAATCAGCCAATGCTGCTACCGGACCATTGAAATATTCTGAAATAGTAAATGTAGTTGTAGTCGGTACTGTTTTAATATAGTATGATGTGCCGTCATTTAATCCTGCAAATGTAATAGTATCGCCAAGTTTAAGTCCGTGCGCCGCTGACATAGTTAGAACATTACTTGTAATATCAGTAACTACAAGCTCTTCAATGTCGGTTACATCTCTTACAACATTGTAAAGTGTTGTCATCAACTCTTCAGTTCTTACAACACTATTTGCATCGCCTACAGTTTGCAATTCGTCTCTTACTACAGGATCTACAACGTCTTGGAGTGCTCCTGGACTTGAAACTGAGTTTACTGCTAAGCCATTAACAATCTGTTTCATATAGTCATATGCATCAAGTGTTGCTTGCTGTTCTGCTTGTGGAATTTGCAAGCCATCGGCTGCTCTATTTAGATAGTACTGATATCCTGCTTCTAATGTAGCTGAAGAACTACCGTATGTTAGATCATATCTTAATGCATCAACAATATATCCTACATCACGCTTACACTTAGCAGTGTCATAATCTAGTGTAGGATAATTTTGTGCAATATATTCTACAACTTCTGCTTGAATAAATTTCTTATTTTCCCAAATAATAGAAGCTGCTGCAACATCATTTGCATCTGAAGAAGCATTAGAAACCCATTTAGCAGTTGGAGTTTCGCCACCGTTAATGTAGCCAGTAATATCATCAATAATTAATTCAATTGCTGCACTTGGGCTAACTGCTGCAATTCTTCTTACTTTTTCTGCTAAGAAGTTAATTGAGCCTACTGTTGCTGCTAGTTCATTACTAACTACTTCTTGTGCTGATGTAGTTTGTCTGTAGTATGCCATACCTGCTTTAGTAGTTGCAAAGTTTGATCCTGTTGCCAAATCACGTGCAATAGCATCAACCATTAAGCCTGCATCTCTACGACAAGTATCTTGGTTATATTCTAGTTCTTGATGGAACTTTTCTACCCAGAACACAACATCTTCTACAATCTCGTATCTACGATCAACAATGCGATTGTATGCATCAACATTTTCTTTAGCACCCCAATCTGTAGCAATTTCGATAGTTGCATTTGGAGCAGAGTTGTTAATCCAATCTAAAACATCGTCAACTCTATCTTCGGCAAATTCAATCGATGCTGCGTTACCCGGAGTACCGCTAGTATCTTGCGTTTCTGTTACACCTGGGCTAGTTGTTACTGTTGTTTCTGCAATAACTTCACCGATAACAGTTTTCATTCTAGCATATGCTGCTAGTGTTGCAGCAATCTCTGAACTATCAATGTTTAATACAAAGTTTGTAAAGTATGCTGCACCTGCAATCAATGATTGTGTATTACCACCGTAAGTTAAGTCGTAACGTAGTGCATCTAGGATATAACCAACGTCTCTAATACAAGCATCTTGTGCGCTTGCAGAGAAGTCGTTCCATAGAGTGTCATAACCGTTAGCAGGATCATTTAACCATTGACGGATTTCATCTTGAATGAAATCGTGGTTTGCAACAATTTGTGCTGCTGCATAATTAAATGTTTCTGTGTTACCAGTTGTGTTACTTGCTGAAGCATATGCAGTGTTTGCATATTCAGCGGTACCCCATTCTTTATGTGCTGGGAACACTGTAGGTGGTAACGAGTCTAATCCATTTTGAACGATTGTTTGCATTCCAATAGTAAGATCGTATGCTCTGTTAGACGGAGCCTTTGAACCTTCACTTGTAAGAACACTCAGAGTTAATTCTAATAACTGCTCTTCAATATATTCAATTGTTTGTACAGTAGCGTTAAGTTGATTATTTACAACAACTTCAGTTGAAGTAATACCTCTACGATATGCTAAACCTGCTTGTGCGCTACGGAAGTCACTTCCAAATAAAATGTCATATGACATTGCGTCAACAATATAACCAACATCTCTTGCACACTTAGTTTCGTCATAAGTTAAATTAGGATATAACTCATTAATGTATGCAATCGCACCTGTTTGAATAACGCTAGATCTTTGATCAATAATATCTTTCAAAGTCTGTAATGCAGAATCTGTCCACGCATCTGACGGAGTAATAAGTGCTGGAAGCAATCCAGTATCAATTGTATTTTTGATTTCTGTAATTCTGTCAGCTGCAAATGCTGCTGCACCTGCACTACCGGCTGTTCCGCTAGTATCTTGTGTACTTACATTGCTTGCAGATTTAGTAATTGCTACGCCTGTTGCAATATCATCAATGATGTCTGCAATACGAGTTTGTACAGCAATCGCTGCTGCTTTTTGATCACTTGGCTCCTGGAAGATACCATCAACGTAATAAGATCTTGCAGCAACAATAGTTTCTAAATTGCCTCTGTATGTTAGATCGTATTCTAGTGCATCAATAATTTTGCCAATATCTCTTGTGCATTTGTTCTGATCATCTACACTTAAACTTGTCCAAAGTGCATTGTAGTTGTCAGTCATATATGCTTCAACTTCATCTTGTATGAAAGTTTTGTTAGCAACTACTAGTCTACGTGCATTAAAGAATCCTGTGTCATAGTTAGTAGGATCAGTAATTGTGTAAGAACTAGGTGTAGTATCGTTAACTAAAATATCAAGAATTTGTGCAGTTCTATCTTTTACTGCTTGAGTTTTCGAAGTAATTTCTTTAATTTCTTCTCTAACAACATCAAGTGCAGCAACTGACGGTTCTAATTGATCAGCTAAAACTACTGCGTTTGATGCCAATCCTCTGTGGTATGCCATACCTGATTTTAAAGAGTTAAATGTAGTTCCAAACAATAAGTCATAACCTAAGCCGTCAACAATATAACCAATGTCTCTTGAACATTTTGCGTGATTATATTCAAATGTGCTGTAAGTATCTGTTACATATTGTAGTGTAGCAGGAACAACGGTTGTGTCTGCAAGTAGTGTATCAGCGTCAGTTTGAATGCCTGCTGCTGCCCAACTATAGTCTGGATATGTTTTTGTAGGTAATGCAATAGTTGTACCTGCTTCAATTGCTTTTGAAACAATTCTAATCAGCGTATCTGCTTCAGCTTGCTCTGTTGCACCTGACATATAACCTTGTGCAATAGTTGAAAGTTGTTCAAATGCTGCTACAGAAATGTCTCTTTGTGCAACAGGAAGTGTTTCTGCATAACCTTCAAAGTATGCTTTGGCTGCTTCATATGAAGCACTGTTACCACCGTACTGAATGTCGTAACTAATAGCATCAATAACACGACCTGTATCTCTTTCACAAATTTCTACACTGTAGTTGTGATTTGGATAGTTTGTTGAGATCCAAGATGTAAGTGCATTAATAATGTTTGTTCTGTTAGTTTGTAACTCTGTACGAGCTGTAGTTTTAAGAGTTACTCCTGTATCAGTAAATGTAAGTGGATCAGCAGATGCTGTACCTTGTTGAATAATATCTAGTACTTCTGTCCAATAAGCAGTAGCTCTAGCTGTAGCTGTTGCATCAGACATAAGTGCAAGTGCTAAATCACGTTCGTGTTGAATAGTACCGACTGTTTCATCTAGTTGATCTTCAATAACACGTAGAGTCATTTGACGTCTATATGCTAAACCATCTCTAGTTGCATTATAGTTTGTTCCAAGTGCAGCATCGTATGCTGAACTTGTTAGCAAAATGCCAGAGTCTCTACGGCAACTAGCACTGTCGTAGTAGAAGTCACCAAAGTGTGAATTTACGTAGTCAATAACTGCATTTTGGATTGCTGTTTTCTTTGCAGCAATATCTGTGCTAAATCCAGTTAGTGTACTTGCAACCCAAGTTGTATCCGGAGCAATCTCTGTTGGAAGTGTTCCGTCTGTATCAATAGTATCATAAATTTCTTGTACACGAGCTTCTGCAAATGTTTCAGCTGCTGCTGAGCCTGCTGTGCCGTCTGTATCTTGTGTTAAACTGTTACCTGTACTAGGTGTAATTGTAGTTTCAGTAATAACATCACCTACAATTGATTTTAGATGTGCATACGCTGCTAGTGTTTCTTCTTTTTCACCTGCACCATAAACTGGATTTCCGTCTACAAAATATGCACGAGCTGCTACTGTAGTTTGGAAGTTACCACCGTATGTTAAATCGTAACGTAGTGCATCTAGGATGTACTGAACATCGCGCTTACAAGAGTCAGCGTCATATACAAAGTTTGACGCAAACGGTGCAATAGCACCTGCTACTTGTACTGCGATCCAAGCAACAATTTCTTCTTGGATAAATTCATAGTTTGCATCAATCTGTGCAATAGCGTTTGCAAAACCTGAATCACTTGCATTGTTAGATCCGCTAGTTGGTGTTGGTCCAATTGCTGGTTGTACATCTACAATACTTAGACCATTGCGCAATACATCTTGCGATATTTCAATACCGTTGTTAATTCTAACAGTGCCTTCTGTTTGTCCGCCATATCCATTTACATATGCTTGCGCTACACTGTTTCCAGATGTTGGAGTAACTGTAACGTTTTGAATAATTTCAGAAGATAGATCTTTAATTCTGTTTAATGCACTTGTAGTTTTATCTTTATCGTTTGATAATAACTCAATTGCAGGTTGAGGCTGTACAACACTTGTACGCAATTCGTCACCAACTACCGCAGTGTATTCTGGAAGAATCATTGGAAGTACTTCGTTATATGTGCCTGTTTTAATAAACACTGTTGTATTTGGAAGAATAGGTAGTGCAATAGCAGTGTTAGATTGCGCTTCAATGCCATCTGTTACAATATCTAACAATGTGTTTATTTTTTCTTTACCAATGTCTTCGGCAGTTAAATTAAAGTCAATCACTTGCTGCGCTCTTTCTTCAATTTCAATACCGTTTAATGATTGATAGTTAACAGGAATTTGATTGTTTAATACTGTTTGCATTAACTCTTTAAGTTTTGCATACGATGCAACTGTTTGTTCTCTTTGGAATCCTAGGTTGCTGTTAATATACTCATTACCTGCTTCAGTATAGTAAGATTTTGTTGCTTCAGTAGTTTTTAATGTTCCGCCACGTGACACATCATAAATTGCAGCGTCAATAATTAAACCAGTATCTCTTTCACATTTTGTTTCGTTGTATGCAAGATCGCCTTGCATCTGTCCTGTTGCGTCTGTTGGGATGAACGATACGCCTGCTGGAGATTCTGAAATTCTAAACTCTGAAGAATTAATAATAGAATCAATATAATATGTCTGCCCTTCAACAACTCCGCCAAACACTGCGCCAGTAAACACAATTGGCATATTGTCTTGTAAGTTTTCAGTTGAAGCACAAGTAAATCTACGTGTACTTGCATTAGTAGATGTAACATTAATATTGTAAGTATACTTTAACCAGTTTGTGATTTCTTTCATCATAAACTGTTTGTTATTTCTTAAAATATCTCTTGTTTTTGGGTTCAAGTAACCGTTACGAATTTGATCTAATGCATAACGTACACTTGCAAATGGTTTGTCAATTGTTAAGCCTGATTCTGGTGCAGGAATATCTGTACCTAAAGGACCAACGTAAACAACATTATCAATCAAGCCATAGTTAGCCCATTCTGGGAAACCATCTGTTGCACGAAGAATCTGACCATCAACACCAATTGGTAATCTTGTCGGACCTTGGTTACCGTAGTAAACCATATCGCCTTCTACTTCAAGTGCTAGTGCTTCAGAACCTAATGTTAATAAGTTCCAATAATCTGCATTAAGGTCATTGTCTGGACGATTAACTGTTGCTGATGTATGTGTTGCTGTTGCAATAAATGAACTTGCACCATAGATAACAACATCACCTACATTATAGTCTCTTCCATCAATCCAGCTTGACGAATAACCTGTATGTGTAATAGTGTCTACTGCATCACCGCTAACACTTGTGACTGTAATAACGATATCGTTAGCAGGAGTTACACCGCCAATGTCTGCACCACTAATTGTAATAACATCGTTCTGCGCATAACCACTACCTGCAAAACCTGTTGATACACTTACTGTGTATACAGTTTTAGATCTAGTAACGTCAAATCTTGCACCTGAGCCCGATTGTCCAGCTGCGTTAGTACCTTGTACTTGCGAATAACTTTCAGTACTTTGTGTCCAATTAATACCTGAGTTTAACTTAAACCAATAAGTATCGTTTGGTGGAGCTTCGTCTGTGCTATCTGCAATAGCAACATAAGTTGTTCCGCCAATACGTACAACGTCACCAACTTTATAAGAATCTAATGAGCTCCAGTCTCCTTGGAATGCAAAGCCAGTTGTAAACACTTCCCAATCGTTTGGACTTGCTGTTGGCTGAGCTCCAGAGTTGTTAGTTTTAGCAACATATACATAACCACCGTATGTAACTGTGTCGCCAATTTGGTAATTAGTAGAATTGTTCCAACTATCTTCAAATTGGAAGCCTTCAATAAAGACATCCCAGTTTGCTTCGTCTGCTACGAAACCAGTTGAAGTATGTGGCGCTGTACAAATGAATACGTTACCACCGTACTTAACAACATCATTAACTTTGTAACGAACGGCAGTTTGCCAATCGCCTAAATAAACTAATCCATCACTAAACAGAGTCCACTTAGCTTGGTCGGCTTCCAGTCCAAGTGTTTCAGTTGCAGCAGATACGTGAGCAGTGTTACATAGGTATACATAACCACCATAACGTACTAGGTCATTAATTTTAAAACGGGTTCCTACTGTCCAATCACCTTTCCAGTCAAAGGATGTAGCAAATTCTGTCCATTTTTCTAAGTCAGCTTCTAGACCTAAATAATCAGGAGCAGCAAACGTTGCTGATGTATGTCCTGTTTCAGCAATGTAAACAATTGATCCGTATTTTACAACGTCACCTGGTGCATATGCTGTTTCAGGTTCCCAGTCACCTTGCCAAGAAGTACCATCTGATACAATGTCCCATTTTGGAATTGCATCAGTAAAGTCTGTTTGGAAATCTGTTGAAGAAGTGTGGTTTTTAATACAAATATATGATTTGCCGCCAAAGCTAACAACGTCATCTGCAACGTATGTTCTGTCTGCGCTCCAGTCGCCCTGCCAAACAAATCTAATTCGTCCTAGTTTAAACTCTGCCATTTTTTAATTAAACTCCGTAATGTTAATGTATTTATCCTATTGTATATCACCGCGTGTCGGATCGACAAACGTCTTCATAAAGTAAGCCATTGCTAAACCATCACCGCCCCAAGCACCTAATGCTCCTGTGACGTTAGTTTTTGCGCCCATCTTAACTTGCCAACCTTCTCCTCCTTCTGGAATTGAAGATGTAATTTCGTCCGGTCCACCTACTTTAACAGTACCAGCTTGTAACAAGCCTGTAAATGTATCTGAACCACCCTGTGATAACCTACTTGCTAAGTAAGTTCTAATTGCTTTTTGTGTTGGTACAATGTTATTTGAGTTAGCAACAAATGTACCGTCTGTACTAAACTCTGTAATGATAACTGGAGAGCCGCCAAGTGCAACACCACCAATTGTCAATTCTGTTAGACCTTCTAGTCCAAACTCCGAAGCACTCAATGTAACAACACCTGTTGCCTGTTCAACAGCAAACAAGTCGCCAACTCGGAAGTTACCATCTTGGTCTGTACTTGAGTAGAACACACGCCCGTTGTTTGTTTCAACAATTTCGTCCTGTGGTTCAAGACCAGTATTTTCAGGTAAGTTAGGATAGTTAGATTGTATTTCGTTACCAAAACCAATGTTTAGGAAGTCGTGGTTTGTAATACGCACTTGACTAAATCTACTTCTAATCGTAAACGGTGTGTCGTTTTCTGGAGCAGTTTCTTGTGTAAGCTGCGGACTAATAGAAATTAAACACTCTAAATTTGGAACTTCTGTTCCTTTTAATATTGTTGCTTTTGCAACACGATAAACTTCAGGATTGCCTTCAAACTGTAAGTTGTCACCTGGGCTTGGGAATCTTGTAATATTCTTACCAATAAATTCTAAGCCAGTTTGATATGAATCACTAAATCCAGAACCCCTAACTGCAATAGCAGTCGAAGTTGTATTGTATCCTGATCCAAATAAAGCAAATGTAGGAGCACCCAATGTTCCATTGCCAATACGTAATTGTATTAATGCTTCTTCTGAGTTATTTGGATCTGTAATTTTTACAGTAGGACCAAAACTGTCATCAGGGTAACCCGATCCTGGTTCTAGCATACTAATATCTAAAATCTTTCTAGATAACACGTCTGCTCTACCAACTGCTCTAGCTCCAGCACTAATTCTAGTACTAGTACTTCCTTCAGCATCAAATGTTAAGAACCAGCCTTTTTTAGTAATTGAATCAATACCAAATCCAACTACATCATAATTTCCACCAACTGTAGCAGTTCCTTCTTCCCAGTTAAATCCATCGTGTGAGTAGTAAGTTATACCTGTTACTGGATCGATGGCAACAAATACACCTTGTCCGTATTTTAACATAGTAGCTGCAACAGTAGTATTTGAGTTATACCAAGTTATACCATCAAAGCTGTATGCCGTAGTTCTTTCATCTGCCGACACTACTACAAATCTACCGTTACCAAATTCAATTTTTGACCAGTTGTTTACTGTTGAGTCTCCTGAATCATTTACAGTACTTGCGGTCCAAGTTTCGCCATTGTCTGTGCTATACTTAACAGCATCGGATGATCCGCTAATTGCAACAAACGTTTCTTTACCATATGCAATATCAACCCAGTCTTCATTGCCAATTGGATCTAACGGTCCTGTTACTTCGTTCCAAGTGTGTCCATTATCTTCAGACCAAGCACTATTTTCGGCACCTCTTGCTACTGCTACAAACCTACCATTACCAAATGTAATTGCTGAATAGAAAGAACCATTACTTGGTAAAACTGGTAAATCTACACTTAACCAAGTTAATCCATCTGCAGGTGATCTTAAAGAATCTTGGCCAGTTCCGGAAAGTATTACATAAGTTTTATTTCCAAATGCAGCATCTTTCCAGCCGCCATTAGTTGAAACTAAACCTTCAATTGGAAGTGTGTATTCTTGATCCCAAGTTTCATAATTGCTAGTGCTATACATTGTATCACCCGATCTAGGTACTGCAAATGTTTTAAAACTATCTGAAACTATTGCACAGAATCCGTCGCCGTAACCGTCACCGTTGTCATCAATTGACGGTGGAAGTTGTTGTTGTAATCCTGTACCAGAATCTATGATATCTTCTTGATAAAATGGTGGTTTAGAATATGTAATTCTAGGTTCAATTGAGTAGACTGATGTTGAGTCAAAGTTTGCTACTACTGGTGTTCCTGCGTTAATATGATCCCATCCTACTGATTGAATTTGCATAGAACCGTCTGCATCTGTCAAAGGTACTGTTGTAAGCAAGTTTGCATCAGGTGCGATTGTAATTTCAAATTCTGAGTTGTTGCTAAACTTTTCTTTAACATAATATGTTGTACCAGCAGTAATGCCGCCAAAGATTTCTGTGTAGAATGATGCTTCCATTCCTCCGCGTCCTGATGACACAGTTTCTTTAACACCTGTAGTTTTACCATCCATTGTGCCTGCTGTTGTAGTCACTGTAACTTCGTCTGTGACTGTTCTAACAATAACTGCTCCTGTTGAGGTAAGCAACGGAACTGCTGCGCCTCCTGGAGTTTCAGAAATTGTAAACGTTGTAGCATCGTTAACAACCTGAATATAATAAATTTTATCATTATCAATGCCGCCAAAAGTAACACCTGTAAAGATAATTGGTGCGTTAGCAATAAATCCTGCTGTGCTGTTAACTGTAATTAGATTAGATACACCTGCTGTAGCTGTTGCAGTTACAGTGTTTACGCCACTTGATAGTGTAAACGATGTTCCGTCAATAATTTCATTAATATAATATCGTTGCTTTTCTACAAGTCCGCCTAACATTGTGCCTTTAAATATAATAGGGTTCAAGGGCAATAAGTTTGACGAATCTGCTACTGTTAAAGAGTTATCAGCTGCATCTGTTCCAGTAACACTAACATTAAGTAGTGTACTAGAAATACTAAACTGTGTATCATTATAGATATCGTGAATATAATAAATATCACCTAGTGTAATATCACCAATGCTTGTACTTGTAAACTGTATAGGAAGAGTTACCTCCATATCTGTAGTCGAAGTACCTGTAATGTAACTTGTTCCGTCTGGATAGTTAAGAGTAAACGGCGCAACTTCTCCAGTAAGTACAATAGGAGAATCATCTGGATCTTCAATATTTACGTTTGACAATGGCCATACTGCACCACCTAAAGACGTTGAAAGTTGAATTGTTCTATCATCAATAACGTCAATAATATAATAATCAAAACCAGTAATAACACCGCCAAACGTGTCGCCACTAAAGTTAATTTTTTGTCCTGTTCTTAGTCTTGCAGTACTATCTACAAACATATAGTTGTTTAAGTCACCTAAAGTACCTAATACTTGTACAGCACTTTGTGAAGTGCTTGGAGTTAAAATATCGTAGAATGTAGGAGTAAATTGGATTTTTTGTCCTACATATACATTATAAAAGTCTTGTTCTGGTCCTAAGAAAAATCTGTCTGTTGCAGCATCTGATAATACAATTTCTCTTTCACCAAATGATTCTTTAACAACAGATGCTTGTTTGCTTGCAGGGTTATAGTTTGAAATAATGCCGTATTGTCCAGCACCCTTACCTGATCTAATAACAAGACGCATACCTTCATATTCTGCTGCTTCAGCAACTTCTGATTGTGCAAGTGTTAGATATTCTGTGTTACCAGTTTGAGCATTGTTTGATTGTAGTAAGTAGCCTAAACCACCTAATCTAACAGTATCACTTTCTAAAATTCTTGACTGGAATATTGATCCTGTTCTTATTTCGTCACCAATAACTCTTACGCCACTACCTGCACCAGTTACTTTAATGTTAGCAAAGGTGCTAGGCTGGTTTTCTTCTGTTTCTACAAAGAACAATGGTTCGTCGCTTATTGTAATTTGAGCTCCATAAAAGTTTGTATATCCTGAAATACCGTCGATGCCTCTTGGATATATTTTTACTTCTAGATTGTCGTTTTGAGCCGTTTCATCATAAATTGTGTATGACAATCTCCACCAGCCGTTGTCTAAGTCGTCAGCACGTAAATTTGAAGCTGTGTTTATGCTTCCTGCTAGTGTTTGTGTTGTAAACTCTTCAGTATCAAAGTTAAATCTAGCATAATATGGTCTTTGATCAAACCCTGTAAAAGTTGAATACAAATCAAAGTAACTGGTGTCACCTTTTTTAGCGTGTATACTTACATTATACTGTAATGCACTTCCTGCGGGAACAGTACCTTCATACTGAATTGCTGAAATTGCAGTAATGCTTAGATCTTCAACTGTAATAGTAATATCATTTTCTGGGCTTCTACCACCAAATGATTTTCCAGAAAGTGTAATTTGGTTTCCAACAACATAGTTTGTACCGCCATTGTTAACACCTACAGAATAATCGTCGCCTCGTACTGTAACATCAAATGTTGCATCAGTACCAGAACCTGATATGTTTACACCGCCTACATTAGTATAAGTTCTACCAGTTGGTCCAATTGGCACACTTTGTGACAAGTATGCACTATCAGTTAACGAAGTAGTAGCATTTGCTCTCCAAGCAAATTCGTTTTCATACGGAGTAGTTGCAGCTCTAATAACACTAACATTTGAATCATTAGTCCAAGAATCTGAAATTAAGTTATTTGACTGTCTCAAAAGGTTTGTTGCATTTTCGTAATATTGTTCACCTGCGTGTGTATATTGAATTTTTAGAATTTCTGCATTTGCGCCCAACGCACTAACTGCCTTCGCAGTTGCTTCACCTGATGTGTTATTGATTATACCAGTTGCAGGAGCTTCAGATGTGTCAAAACCTTCTGCAACACAGCCATATTGACCATAGGATGAGTTACCGTTTGTAGCACGTATTTTTGCGCCATCTTCTGCAAAGTAACCTGCATACCCGTAGTATGAGAACACAGAAACTGCTTCAGTTAACGCATCACCACCTTTACACCAAATACCAATACCATCACTTAGAATTTGTGTAAAATCATTTGAAACTACAGATCTGTTACCGCCATTGTGTAATGTTGAATCAATTTTTAAACCTACACAGCCTAAACCAAATGTTGTTACGTTTTGTACATATGGTGATTTTCTAGTAATCCACGCTCTAGTATCGTCTGGTCCTGTACCTGGATCTAATGATACGTATGCACCACCTGTTGGTCGTCTTGTTAAGTATTCGTTTTCTTCAGTAAGTGTTCCGCGTAAACCTTTAACAGTCATATTACGTATACCTGTACCGTTTCTTACATAGAACATATCACTTAGTGCTTCTCCGCCGTATACATACATATTACCAATATTAGTAAACAACTCAAATGCAGGACCATCTGGTACTTCTGATACACTAAATCTTGTTGGAGTAATACTATCCCCAATTACATAATATGTTTGACCAGCAATAACATCGCCAAACACTGTACTAATTTCGTCTACTGGGTTCAACGATACAAACTGTACAGGACAGTTGTGATACATATTAACAGTTGAACCAACTTCAAATAAGTTAATGTCGCCAATTGTTCTTGTGCAAAGTGTATTTACTGGCGCTTTTGGTTGGATTGTTGTACCACGAAGTTCATCACCGTTAAGTGCAGTAAATGCAGGAATAACAATAGGTAAGTTTTCTAAATAAGTTCCTGCTCTAATAAAGATTGTTGAGTATGCAGCTTCGTTTGCAGGAGGAACATTAACTGGCGAACCTTCTGCAAATGCTTCTAATAAAATTCTTTCTAATGCACCTACTCTTGTTAATGTATCACTTTCTAATGTTAATCCACTATTAATATATTGTGTCACAACATTAATTGAGCCTGGCACATAATCTGCGCCCAGCCTGTCAATTTCAAGTTGTTGATAACTTTGACTAGGCATTGTATTTGTTAATGCTCGTTCAATGTTATTAAATAGTTCTACAAAAAATGCTTGGAAGTATACTGCTTGTTCTGCAACACCTTGATTTGTAAAACTGTTTGTGCTTTCTAAATCAAAATATGTTAACGTATTTTCAACAGTTACAGCATTGCCGCCTCTGATTAAATCTCTAACAACACCGTCAAAGATTAATCTTGCATCTCTAATAACTTTTTCGTTGTCAAAATCATACGATCCGTCAAACGGCTGTAGATTTTGATTTTGTTGATGCAAGAACCAGTAGAATGTCTCTTGTACAACCCATTCTTTGTTTTGTAAAAGTAATTGTTTTGCATTTTGTTGTAATGTACCTTCAAGTACTTGTTCACACGCATAACGTACACTAGCCCAAGCTGTGTCAGGAGTTGTGCCGCCAGCTGGTGCATCTACGCCATTTGTAGCAACATAATAAACATTTGGAGTAAAATCAATTGAACCCCAAGTTGGCAATCCGTTTACAACTTTTAAGATTGCCGATTGAGTTGAAATAGCAATAGGTGTGTTTCCATCTTCATTAGTAAATGTTAAGATTTCTCCAGGAGTTTTTAGTGTATTTCTTTGATCGTGTTGTAAGTATAGTGTCCAATAACTATTTTGTAAATCATTATCAGGTCTATTAACAAGTGCAGACGTATGCTCTCTAGTACAAACGTATGTTGCATTGCCCCAATAAGAAATATCATCTTGATTATACAATACACCATCTTCCCATCTGCCTAACCAAGCAGTTCCAGGAATCAATAGTTGCCAGTATTCGTAACTTGTTCCAACAAATGTTAGTATTGCTTCGTCGCTAATTGCAGTATCCGGAGCATAGTTTAATGTTACAGTTGTAATCCCAGTTACATCGTCTGTTTCTACTGCTTCAACTTTTTGACCACTTGCAAACCCTTCACCAATGACATTCATACCTACTGTAATTGCTAATGGATTAGTTGAGTCAGCAGTGTTTAATTTAATTGTAGTTCCGGTTGATCCTTCTGCTTCGTACACTGCTTGTACTTCAAAGTTGCCTGGAATATTACCTTTAGTATCTACAAGTGAAACATATAAATCTCCACCATATGTAACAATGCTACCAATTTTGTATGCTGTGTTAATATCAAACGCACCTTCAACATCGTATGCTTTAGTAATTAATTCCCACTGAGCAGTTGAGTCGTCAGTTCCGTAATGTACTGAAGGTTTATTATTAATGTTATTAACGATAGTGCTTTGGAATAAGTATCCACCATACTGCACAACATCGCCTGGTTGATAAACAGAGTTTTCATTCCATACACCGTCAAAGTCTAAGCCAGGAAGCCATTCTTCCCAGTATTGACTAATAAATGTTTCATATAATTCTGTTGAATCTGCAAAGTCTTGGAATTCAACGCTTGGTGCGTGACCCCAAATACATTTGTATAATGTTGGACCGTATTTTACAACATCGTTTAATTTATATCTTAATTCAGAACTATCTTCAGATTCTGTTGCATAGATACCACGCCACTGTACGCCATATTGTAATAGTTTCCAATACTTTTCTGTACTATCTTGTACATCTGTATAATCTGCTTCTAAGCCTTCTAAATCAGTTTCAGCAGAAACGTGACCTACTGTACATTCGTATGTAGAACCGCCATACTGCACAATATCACCCGGACCATACAATGTACTAGATGTCCATTCACTTTGCCAAGTTTTTGATTCTGCATAAACGTCCCATTTATCGATGTCAGTGTCGAGACTTGCAGTACTTAAATGTTGTTCATTACACTTGTAAACAATACCACCAAAAATTACAATATTATCTAAACTATAAAATGTAAACTGTTCCCAAACTCCCTTCCAAGTTTGGCCAGTCATCATTAGTTCCCATTTTGGCTCTACTGCTTGTAAATCGTTATAAAATCCGTTTGAAGTATGTGGTATTAAACAAACATATGCCTTACCATTATATTGTACAATTTCGTCTTTATTGTACTCGGTGGTGTCGGTCCATTCGCCTACCCAACTAAATCTTAATCTGCTAATTTTAAATTCTGACATCTATGTGGTTCCTAAATTATTTTACATATTTATGTGACTATCTGAGTAGGGTCATAATTGTATGCTTGATTAATCCTTACTACTAATTCGCCTTCGTCGTTAACATAATAATACATATTTTTATTATCCCAACGGTATTGGTCCCAGGCTAAGTTTGTATAAGGTCTTGAATGGTCTTCTTCTAAACGTCCATCAAAGAAGTCAACGCCGTATTCAAATTCAGTAAAGTCATCTCTTGACGGACCTGGATTATTAACTGTAATTGTATCAGTATCTTTTAGCTGATCGATCTTCGCAAAAAACAAAGTACCATTTTCTGTTCTACGCAAAGCATAAAAATATCTAGGTTGACCTACTCCTAAAAGTTCTGTTATACTTGGTGTTCCGCCTACGTAAAATGCTGACATTTATCTCTCCTTAAACAATCTCAACCGTACTTAAAATTGCATCAATGCTGTCGTCAACATTTGATGTAACATATAAGTTATTATCTGGTGTGAGAATAAGTTTTTCTCCTCCGTTTAGTACACGCAAACTTGTGTTTGGCGGTACTACAATTTCTTTTGCGTAATATCCTGTAACACTGTCAGAGTCTTGTAATTCTACATCTACAAGAACTGTGCCGCCGGTAGTATTAGCTAAACTAAAACCAACTACTGTTACTCTTGCGTTTTCGTTTGTAGCAAGTACTTCTTCTCTTGCTGTTCCAATGTTAGGTACTACTTTATTTTTAAATGTTGTTGCCATATCTTTATCCCAATACTAATACTGTTGCTAGTGCAATTTCTTCAGCATCACCTCGTGTAATACCTGATCCTGATCCTGCTACAGATACCCAGTTTTGTCCGTCCCATATTTCAACACGACTATCTTGAGTGTTAAATCTCATTTGTCCTGTTTCTGTATATCCAATTGGAGGACGCTCACCGCTTGTACCTATTGGTAAAACAATACCGTAAGAGCCGCCAAATTTTACATAACCGTTTCCAGTACTTTCAAAAGTTGTTATACTGTTAGTTACTGTATTTGTAATGGTGCTGTCTTTAAAAGCGAAATTATCAAAGTTAACACTACCAGTACCATTTGCACTTAGTTCTAAATCTGTGTTTGGTGTTATTGTTTCAATAACATTACCGTCAATTCTAATATCATCAACATCAACTAAAGGAACAGTTAATCTAGTACTGTTAATAGTAGCAACTACAGAACCTTGTGTATAGAATCTAATAACACCGTCATTAGCACCTTCTGTAATTTCTGCTGTTACTTTAGTGTCGCCATCTAAATCTTCAACGCCTTTTAGATTGATCCAATTAGTTCCATTGTAACCTTCAAAACGTGTTAAATCTGTATTATAACGAATCTGTCCTGTTGCTACTGTTGGTCTTTCTAATGTAGTTCCTGTTGGTAATGTTAATGCACCTGTTGCATTAATGTTAACTAAATTACTTCCTGGAGTAATATTAAAATCACCGCTCGATGTAATTGTAGTATCATTAATACTAAATGTATCAATAATAATAGAACCTGTTCCGTTTGCACGAAGTTCTAAATCACTATTACTTAATGTTGTAGTAATAAAATTGTCGTCTATTAAAATATCACCAGTGCTAAAACTATTTGCGGTAATTGTACCAGTGCTAGTAATATTTCCAACTGTAATAGTTCCATTAACATCTAAATTGTTTTCAATTACAACGTTATTATCTGGGATATAAATTACACCAGTGCCATTAGCACGAAGATCTAAGTTTGAATTACTTTCTGTTGTTGTAATTCTATTTCCTGAAATTTGAATGTCTTCAAATTGAATTAAACTTGCACTAATAATAACTTCGCCTGTAACGTCTAAATTACCAGTTAAGTTAATATCACCAGTTTGTGTTACATTACCTGTATGAGTAATGTTTCCAACAATAGTTGTATCTTTTAAACTAGTACTGCCGTTAACAGTTAAGTTGTTGTCAATAACAACATCATTACTTGGAATATAAATTTCACCAGTGCCATTTGCACGAAGTTCTAAGTTAGAATTACTTAGTGTCGTAGTAACAAAGTTATCATCAATTAAAATATCACCAGTACTAAATCTATTTGCAGTAATTGTACCTGCGCTGTTAACATTACCTACAGTAATAGTTCCGTCAACTATTAAATCATTAGTAATATGAAGATCATTGCTAGGAATTAAAATATCACCGTACTGCGTTGCACGTAATTCTAAATCTGAATTACTTAATGTAGATGTAATAAAGTTTGTTTCTACTCTAATATCTTCAAACTGTGCTGCGCCAGAAACTGTAACATTTCCAGTAATGCCTAGGTTTCCTGTTAGGTCAATATTACCAGTTTGTGTAGTATCACCAACTTGAGTTACACTACCTTGTATTACTGTGTTTGATAAATTTGAAGTTCCGTCAATAGTAAAATCTTGTTCAATTTCGACATCGTTACTAGGAACATAAACTCTACCAGTGCCGTTAGCACGTAGATCTAAATCACTGTTTGATTGTGAAGTTTCAATATAGTTGTCATTAATTACAATATTGCCAGTTGTAAAAATATCTGATGTAGTAGTATCTGCAACAGTTACATTGTTAGCACTAATATCGTTGTCAACAATTAAATTATTAACAATATGTACGTTATTGTTTGGTACTAAAATTTCACCTGTACCATTAGCACGTAGTTCTAAATCTGCATTTGAACTAGTAGTAGTAATGTAGTTGTCATCTACAAGTATTTCTTCAAACTGTGCTGCACCTGTAACATCTAAGTCTTGTGTTACTGTTACATTACCGTCAACTGTTGTATCACCAGTTTGTGTTAAGTCGCCAGTAAGTGTTAGTGTACCTGTAATATTTGTATCTGAAAGATTAGAAGTTCCGCTTACAGTTAAGTCATTATCAATTTGTACATTGTTACTAGGAACAAGTATTTCTCCAGTTCCGTTAGCACGTAATTCTAAGTCGCTGTTAGATAATGTAGTTTCAATATAGTTTTCACGTATTTGAATATCGTCTACATTAATTTCGTTTACAAATAAATTTTTCCAAGTTTTAGTTGCAGTACCTAGTGTATATGTGCTTGCAACTTTTGGAATAATGTCACTGTCAATACCTGCAACAATTTGGATAGTGTCTGTTGCTTCATCACCAATTGTAATGTTGCCGCCGATAGTAACGTTACCCGTTACATCTAAACTTCCTGTTACATTTACGTTACCGTTAAGATTAACTTCGCCGCTGCCTGCTGCAAAGTTTGCATCTTGTGTTAGCGTTTCAACAGTATTACCGCTAATGCGCCAATCACCTGTTTCAATCTTAGTACCATCTACAAAAGTAGTATTGCCACCTGTTGTAAATGTTACACCATTCTCTGTATTAATTTCAAAGTCACTAACAGCAAATGTTACGTTACCAGTTTCTTGGTTAACGTAAAATAAATCACCAACTCTAAAATCACCTTTATGGTCAACTGAGTTATAGCGTATTCTTGCACCGTCACTTTCAACAATTTCATTTGCTTGTATTACAGTATTTGGATCGTTAGTAACTTCTTTGCCATTACCAATATACGCAAGGTTGTGCCCAATAGCGTACATAATAACACCTGGACCTTGCCCAACTAAACCATAGTTACCGTAAACTGATGCAGAAGCAATTAAACGTACTTCTGCACCAAATTCACGTAAGTCAAAACTATCAATTGTTGTTGCTGTCGCTGTGCCGTCTGTAATGCTTTGTGGTGTTAAATCAAAACCATCTAATTCTAAGTAATTGCTAATGTATAAATCATTGCCGTCTACTTCATCAATTGTACCTGTTAGCACAGTTGATGAGTCAGTTGAAGTAACTGTAAGTGTATTGCCTTGTGTAAATGTGCCTGTAACGCCGCTTAGTGTAAGTTTAGTTCTACCCGCTAGTCTACGTCCATCTTTGCTGTCGTATGCATACATAGAGCGATTAGCAAAATATGTGAAGCTGTTTAGCCACTCAACTCTAGCACCATTAGTCATTGTAATTGCGTCAACACCTGGTGTAATAAATGTTGCTGAGTGGAATAGTAATGCTGTATTTACAGAACTTGCTGTGCCGTATGCTCCGTCAATATATGCACCTTTACCAGCATCGCCTGCGTTAAATCCTCTAGGATCTGATACGCTTGTTGTGCTACCGTTTGTAATTACAGTAATGTTTCTAATGTAAGGTGAACGACTAGTTGCTTCGTAATCTGTTGCATAACGGAAGCCGTATCCGTTGTCTGGGAACGTTCTAGTGTCATTGTTGCAACTAAATGTTAAGTTGCTTAGGAAAACATCATTACCGAGTGTTGCTGCTGGTCCTGCGTGTGTAACAACTAATACGCCCGTAGTATGTGTATACGTTGCGCCAGTTACAGCAAAATCAGCGCCACCAATATTGATAGTCCCGCCGCTGACATAAGTATGAGCAAAAGGAGCAGTGCCAACATTAACGGTTGTACTTCCTGCTGCGGATCCTGTGACTTCAAAATAATTTCCTCCACTGTAAAAACCAGTGAGTGTTAAATCTTCTACAGTTGTTTCGCCGTTAAGTAAAATAGCGTCATTGTAACGTGTTTCTGTTGTTGGCTGAATAGCTACACTACGAATGCCTTCGCCTTTTAGTGTAACACCTTGTGGAACAGTTAAAGGAAATACTTCTGTATAATCTCCAGGATATACGTGGATAGTGTCACCTGCTACTGCTACGCTTAGTGCGTGTTTAATTGTAGCAAACGGATCTAAAATATGATTGCCGTAGTGTGTATCGTCGCCATTTTCTGCAACGTAGTAAACGTTATTGTGTCTTAGAGTTAGATCTACTCCGCCTACTACTGCATCAGTAGTATCTAGGCTAGAAGCAAAGATTCTATTAACATAGATATCTCTCCATTCTTTACCGCCGGTAGCTGGATTGCTTCCTAAGTCAAACGCTCTGTCTTGGTCTGGAATAAGGTCTGATGCAATTTCTGCATTAAAGATAACGTTATCAGTGTCTTGATCACCAATAGTAATATTGCCGTCTGCTGTAATGTTACCTGTAGCATAAATGTTTCCGTCAACGTTCATATCACTATGAACGTCTACTGATCCAGTGCCATTTGGTCTGAATTCTAAATTAGCGTTTGATGAATTAGTTGTAATTGCGTTGCCTTCAATGTCAACGCTGTCAATTCTAATCTTATTTAATGCAACAACAGTGTCAAGTGTTGCTAAATTTAAGTATTGATTTGGTGTGCTAATTGTATTACCATTAATGTTAATATCAGCAATATCTGCATTATTAGTAACAATTAAATCTGTAGTGCGTGTGGTTCCGTTAACGTCCAATTCGTATTGAGGTGTAGTACTCTTGACGCCGATACGCTGATTATTTACATCTAGATATAGTAGATCCGTTTCAAACGACAAATCAATCCCATTACGAATGAGATTTGCCTTCAAAAGCGGACCGGATATGCGACCAACAGCCATCTTTTCTCCTCAACACGGGGATCCTGTCCCTCTAGCCTAAATTTTCAGCTCTCGCTCTTTGCTGGCTAACCACAGTTCGTCCTGCTACGGATTGGTCTTCCATTGTAGCATTAATAGTATTTATACGAATTGGAAATAATAGCTGTTTTAGCCAAAGATTAGAGTATATTCTAATACTAGATCATCCATTTCTTCAGCTGACAAGGTTGCACTTGTACCTGCTGCTGTAATAAATGTACTACCGTCCCAGACTTCTAGTAATTCATTTTCAGTATTCCAACGTGTCATACCTAATTCAGGACTTGCAGGACGTTCTGCATCAGTGCCTGCTGGAATTCTTACAGAATGGCCGTCAAACTTTACTTTACCATACAGAGTGTTGTTTAGTTCAAGTGCAGAGTCTACTGTGTTTGTAATAGTGTTTCCACTAACAGTGATATTATCTATTATCAAGTTTCCTGTGCCGTTGGCACGTAATTCAAGCGGTGAATTTGAAACATTCGTTCTAATAACATTATCATTAATAAAGATATCATCAATAGCTAATCCGTGAGATACTATACCAGTTGAGCTAATAGTTACTTTTTCAACGCTTTCAATAGTTGCAGAAATAGTATTGTTTGTTGGGTGTGCTAATAAACTTGTAAGTCTATTGCTAGAATATACACCGTTAAATGTTATAGCTTTGTTATTTCTAAATGCTTCAAATACACTGTCATCTGTATTAAACCTAATGCTACTATCATTAGTTTGTCTTTCTAGTGTAGTGCCTGTAGGTATTTTTAAAGCGCCTGTAGCATTAAGATTTACTAAACTAGCACTAGTAAGATTAATATCGCTGGTTGTTGTACTAATTGTGTGGTTATTAAGTATAATATTTTGAAGATCTATACTACTGTTATCAGAAGTTCTTAGTTCTAAATTACTGTTAGAATTTGTAGTTGTAATGACATTATCGAATAGTTGAATGTCTGAGCTAAGTTCAAATTCTTCAAATGACAGCGAAGTATCAATGCTAATATTGTTAGCAGTAAGTGTGCCTACAGTAATATTTGTATCAATTTGTACATCGTTATCAAACATAGAAATAACACCAGTACCATTGGCACGTAGTTCTAAGTCTGCATTTGATTCGTTTGTAGCAATAACATTATCGTCAAAACTAATGTCATCAAACTGTATTTCGCTTTCAATATTTGATGTACTAGCATACACATTACCTATAACATTTAAATTTCCGGTTTGATTTCTTGTTCCAGTTTGTGTAACATCTCCAACAATAGTTGTATCTTTTAAGTTAGAACTACCATTAACGGTTAAGTTGTTTTCAGCAGTAACATCATTGTTTGGTATATAAACATTTTTGTTTGCTTGTGCTTTTAATTCTAAGTCTGCATTAGAAACTGTTGTAGCAATAAAGTTATCATCTATTTCAATAATGCTGTCAGTAATAACAATTTCATTTAGTTCAAGATCTTGATTAACTGTAATATCGTTTGCGTTAATTTCCGCTGCAAATGCATCGTTGTTTACTATAACATTGTTGTTTGGAATTAAAACTTCGCCAGTGCCAGCTGCACGGAATTCTAAATCTGGATTGTTGTAATCTCCATCAAACAATACTGCATTAAAATAACCAGGTGATGAATATTCTTGTGTAATAATTGCATCTGTTACTGTTTTTAAAAATGCATCATAAAGGTTGCCCGCAGTTTGTCCGTTTGCAATATATTGTAGATAAGCAATGTAATCTGATGTTGTTAAAGATCCACTTTGGTTAACATCAACATAACTGTTATTGTTTAAGAAATTAATTAGATTTTTTTCAGTTTGATCTGGATAATCAGCCGCTGTCGAACCTGCAACTATTGCTTTTACAATTTCTGGCAACGAGTTAGAATCAGAAGAATTAGAAGACATTCTTAATCCTTCTTGTGTATTGCTTATAACATCAGAATCAAAAGTAATTACAGTAGATATGAAATCACTAGTTCCTGTTAGTGTTCCTGTTGCAGTTGTGTTACCAGTTTGCACTATATTACCAGTTTGTGTAGTATTACCAGTTTGTGTTAATGATCCAGTTAAGTTTACTTGTACAGGAGTGTAAACAGTATTAATGCCTTCATCTTCAAACATTGATACATTGTCCCACTCAACAACAGTATCAACAGCACGGAAGATAATATCAATTGTTGTTCCTGCTGGTACAAAGCTAAATGTTAATTCTTGATCTGCTACTAGTCCGCTAGTTTCGTTCCATTCTTGTAATGTACCTACACCTGATTCAAATATTCTTAAGTAGAAAGGATTTCCGTTAGATACACTTCTAAACTGTGCTTCAAAGTCGTAGGTTTTTCCTGCTTCAACTGTAATTTCTTGTGATACGTTACGTGCAGATCCTGTTGCAGTAATTCTTAAATTACCGTTAGTAGCAGTTGCAGTGCCTCCTCCTGATTCAGACCATCCTGTTATATTACTATCAAAAGTACCATTAGTTACTAGTTCAGGACCAAATGTTTGACCAGTAAAGCTATCTGCAAAGTTTGTATTACCATTTACAGTTAAGTTATTGTTAATTTTTACATCCGACTCGGATAATATTCTACCAGTTCCTGCTGATCTTAAAATAAGGTCCGTGTCAGCTGCTGTAGTTGTTACTAGATTTCCAGCAATTTCTAACTGCCCTGTATCAAATGTACCGCTTGTAGTAGTAAGTGTAGTATTTAGGTTGTCTACCGTAATATCGTTATCAACAATAATATCGTTCACTACACTAACATCATTATTTGGTACAAGTATTTCACCTGTACCAACAGCACGTAGTTCTAAGTCTGCATTTGATGTAGTAGTTGTGATATAATTGTCGTCAACTAATATTTCTTCAAACTGTGCAGAGCGTGTTACATCTAATGTTTGTGTAATATTAAAATTAGTTGCTGTTCTATTACCAGTTTGATCAAATGCTCCAACAGAATCAATAATACCTAAAAAGTTTGCTGATTGTAAATCTGTTGTTCCGTTAATTGTTAAGTTATTTGTAATTCTAGTATTATTAGTCGGTATTAATATTTTACTAGTGCCACTAGCACGTAACTCTAAATTTGCGCTACTAACATCCGTAGTTAATACATTACCGTCAAATGTAACATCACCCACTTCTAATCTAGATAACCAAGAATTTAACCAAGGTCGTTGTACTTCACCTAAACTATGTGTTAAATGTTGATGAGGATTAAAATCTTGTTCAAATTCTACATTGAATACTAATCTGTCAGCAGCAGTATCCCTGCCTGGCTGATCGCCGGCAATGTTTAGTGTGCCACCAAAACTAAAGTTATCAACAATATCTAAGTTACCACTAATATTAGTATTATCATTAATATTAATAGTGCCTGTAGCACCTTCTAAATTTAAATCTCCAACATTTGTAGAAATTGTATTGTCTGTTATTAATATATTTCCAGTAGTAATATATGCACCGTCGAGTACAGTTGTACCACCCGGGCTGTTAATAACTAAACCTGTAAGAGCATCAATTTCAGCAGTGTCAATATTAATACTAGTATCACCGGTTTCTAAATTAACAAAGAAATTATCGCCTACTCTAAAATTACCAACTTGGTCTGTGCTTACATAATGTATTTGTCCACTGTTTAGTTCTACAACTTCATTTGCTTGTACAACTAAATCTAAATCGTTTGTATTATCAGTGCCTGCGCCAATGTATGCAAAGTTGTGTTGGATTAGATACATTAATGTATCTGCACCATCTGCTACTGCACCGTATGTACCATATACGTTTGCTGATCCAATTGAACGTAATTCTGCGCCGCCACTTGTACCGTTAAATGCGTACAAACCTCTGTTAGCATAATATGTAAACGAGTTAAGCCATTCTACTCTAACATCGTTTGTCATATTAATAACATCTGCTCCTGGAGATATAAATGTACAACTATGGAACAACATTGTTTTCTCTATAGTTGCGTTATCTAATTCGTCACCGTCGATCCAAGCACCGCGTCCTGCATCACCTGCGCCTGCACTAGTTTCTTGTGTTAGTACTGTTACATTTTGTATATATGGAGAACGATTGCTTATTACAGCATTAGGAGCAAAACGGAAAGCATAACCTGTGTTGTTTATGCTATCATAATAATGATTTTTAACTGTAAGATTAGTAATTACAGTTGTATCACTTAAATGAAATACATCTTCGCTTTGGCTACTAGTATCAGGCGTAACTACAACATTACGTATGTCAGTACCTATAATAGTTGTGTTGTTCGGAACAACTAATGGTAACGCTTCTTGATATTCACCTGCATTTACAAAAATTGTAAATGGCTGTGCAGAACTTGCTTCAACTCTAGAAAGTGCTTCTGAAATAGTTTGTACAGCACCTAATGGGTGATCTCCTACGTTTGTGTCATCTCCGTTAACATCAACCCAAATAATTCCGCCTTCTCTAAAGTTTACATTAATACCTTCAGAAGTTAGTTCTCCTAAACTTGCAATTTCACCGTTAATAAAATAAGTGTATAAATCGCCCCACTGTTTGTCTGGCGTACCTAAGTCATATTGATTAGTTTGATCTGGAATAATTTCAGTATCAATGTCTGTTTGAAAAGAAACAGTATCGTTTCCTTCGTTGTCACCAATAGTAATATCCCCACCAAATGTAATACTGCCCGGAGTATAAAGATTACCATAAATGTTTAAGTCATTTATAATTTCAGTAGTGCCGGTGCCATTTGGTGTTAAATCGATATTTGCGTTAGAACTAATAGTACTAATAATGTTATCGCTAATACGGATAGTTCCGTTTTCCATATTAGCCATAACAACAGCTTCAGCAGCATCTAAATAGATGTCGCCAGTTAATACTCTAAACGTACTTCCAGTAATATTATAGCCCGGGGTATTAAGACTAGTTGTTCCTATTAAATTAACAGTACGAATTGTATCAAGAATGTCTAATTCTTTTGTAGGAGTAGCAGTGTTAACACCTACTTTACCGTTGTTAACATCTAGATATAAAAGTTGTGTTGTGCTAAGATCATTACGAAATGCTAGATCTACGCCGTTGCGTTCTAGATTTTCTTGTAATAAAGGACCGGATATTCTACCTACTTGTGCCACTCATTATTCTCCTTGACACAGTATTTATTGAATTTACTTGTCGAAGTTATGTAGGACTGTAATTGGTTTTGCTAGATCAGGTGCTGAAGTAAATTTAATATACCAACCATCTGCATAAGGTGCATTTGGTCCTGTTAAACTTCCGCTAACGCTTTGTTCTAGTGTGTAGTTAGTTGTAGAAATTTGGAAAACGTTTTCTACAAATACTAAAATGTTTTGTGCTGCCGCTGGCACAGGGTAATCTGCATCGCCACTTGCTAGTGGTCCAAATACAGTTTCAGTAGCATCACCGTTACCTAAGTTCTGTTGTGTGATGCCTGGATCTTGGTTAGGTTCTTTGAAGCGTAGTTCTCTCCAAGCACCGTTTTGGTATGCTTCGAGTTGATTGTCGGTTGTGTTATATCTTAAATGTCCGTTATTTGGACTTGAAGGACGGTCTGCCTCAGTGCCTTTTGGCACAAGCATAACATTAGTACTATCAATAATTACTTGACCATTAATGTCGTACTTAATACCTTTACCGTAAATATTACGTAGGTTGGTATTTTGGGCTTTCATTAGTCTCATTTTATACTTCCAAATAACTCACTGTTGCTACTAAGTTAGTTGCGCCTCCGCCAATGTCTGGTTCAGCTACAAAACTTAATTTATCTCCTGGACTTAATACTACTTTTTCTGAATCAAAAGTAAAAGTTTCTCCTGCTGGCAAGTTTAATTCTTTTACAACAATAGTTTTAGTGTTGCTTAATGCTTCGCCGCTTTTAATTAAATGCATATCAAAACTTGCTGCGTCTGCTGAGTGAGAATTACAAACCATAATATTTGTAATTGCCCAACCATTAGGTACATTACCAGGAACAACAAGAAGATCTTGTTGTGTTGTAGTTAGTTGTGCGTTTTCTATTGCCATTGTTTATACCTTTAAAAAATTAAGCTCAATAGTAGAGCTCTGTTTCTACCAATAAACTCGTCATATGTGTTATTACTATTTACATAATATAACCCTGTTTGTCCAGACCCTTCTGGTTTACTATATATTCTAATACCAGTTGTAGGCGCTGTAGGATCAGTTGCGTTATCATCAATGTAAGGCGATGAAGGAATTTCAAGTACGTCTTCAACTTTAACAGTACCAGTGCCTGGTGCGCTAATAACTAAATCTTGGTTACTTGATATTGCTTGAATTTCACTTCCAGAAATTCTAATGTCTTCAAACTCTGCTCTATCACTATAAAAATTAACATTGTTTACACCGTCAACTGTAATTGCTACATTTGCAGGTACTGCTCCTGCTTTAGTTATAGTTCCTGAATTTGTAACATAGTTAGCTATATTACCGCCAGCAGTATTAACATTAACTTTAAATGCGTTAGCTGAAACAATTTCAGTAATTTGTATATTAACACCATTTAAGTTTTCAATTGGGTCACCGTTAGCTTGTACTCCACTAATTGTAACTGTGTCAGCTGTAGTAAATCCGTGCTGTCCAGTTGTACTAATTGTAGTTGTATTACCAGACTGTGTAACATCAACAATAGTAGCCAAAGCGTGAATTTGGTCTGTAGTTGTTACAGTAGTGTTACCTTGACCAATTGTATTATAAAATTCGTTTGCAAAAACATATTCAATATAATCTTTAACAGCCTTTGCGTTTGGAATATTATCATCATCAATAACAACAATACCGTTTGAATCTGGAGTAACAACACTGTTTGTATAGTTCCAAACTTTTTCTTCGTAATTTGTTGTGCCTGTAACAGTAATTACACCGGTTCCGGTGTTAACATATAAATTACCTTGTGCAACAATACCTGGAGTATTTAACGGAAGTTTTGTTCCGTCTGCAAAAGCAGCATAAAACGTTCCAAATTGTGTATCTCCTCCAACTGACCAAGAAATTCTTTCATCAAATAACCATTGTGCCTTAAGTAAATCTCCTCTATCAATTTCAATACCAGATACATTTCCTAAAGATGCAGGTATACCGTTTCCAGTAGTACCTTCACTTAGTGTAAGAATGTTATCTGCTATTGTAGTAACTGTTGATTCAACTGTAGTAGTTGTACCTTTAACTTCTAAATTACCTGATATTACTGTTGTGCCTACTTCTGCACCAGTATCTAAGGTAATAGTACCTCCACTTTGTACAGCGATTTTGTAATTACTATTATAGACTTTGACTACTTTTGACATTTAAAAATTCCTTAATAAAGTAGGGGATTGCTCCCCTACTCATAATTACTCTACGTCACCTTCGTAGTTGTCAGCGTTAGTTAGACTGTCGTCATCACCTGCTTCTTCAACTGCTACTGTATCACCTGTACCTGTGAAGTCCCAATTGATACGTGAACCATTGTCCATTGTTACCATATGAGCTGCAATCTTAGTTACTTGACGTGCTGTACCGCCGTCATCTACAGTAATAGACATTTGTCCTGCTGTAAGTGCTGCTGCCGCTGCGTCTGTTAAAACACAATCTTGTGTAGCAGTACCGTCTGTGCAACGGAATTTTTTAGAACCTAGTTGCTTAACAATCCAACCCGGAACACTTGATGTACCGTTGTGAAATTGAACTTTAATTTCGTTTCCTCCAGCAGTTGGTTCGCCGAAGTATCTTTTGTTTAGTGGTCTTCCCATTTGTTTTCTCCTA
>Ga0181591_10000452_pt1 | contig 32535 bp, 53 predicted proteins | sample 071ome_33_FD_133757 | JGI IMG/M metagenome (GOLD analysis project Ga0181591, IMG submission 133757) | Coastal salt marsh microbial communities from the Groves Creek Marsh, Skidaway Island, Georgia - 071412AT metaG (megahit assembly) | ecosystem: Environmental > Aquatic > Marine > Intertidal...
ACAAATGTTATGGGGTATCTCGCTATGGCAGCCGGGGCTTATTTCGGTGTCGATAAGGCGGATATGATTAAGGTATTGGAGGGGCTTATCAGTCTGTTAAAATGAAGCGTATAAAAACATGGCATATACTATTTTTAGGGCTGGCCTTTTGGCTGGCCTTTTTTGTTGCCTATGAATGACAACGAAATAGCGCGACACGTTGGGCTTGGGTATCACTCCCACACCTATCGGGATGATGAAACGGATACTGAGGTTTATTCCGTCGATATTGCAGCGGAAAAAATCGCGCTGATTACATTCAGGGGTACGGAGGTCACGGAAGGCAATTTTTCCTGGAAAGATGTTTTTACAGACCTTAAAGCCTATCCTTCCTATTCCAAGCATTTAAATTGCTGGACCCACGCGGGTTTCAGAAAGGCTGCGCGGTCTGTTTGGGCTTATGTCTGGAAGGAAATCAGGAAATATAAGGAAGAAGGCTATTGTGTGATTCTAGCCGGTCATTCTCTTGGCGGGGCCTTAGCTGTCCTTTCAGCGGCTTATTCCAAGCAAGTCGGCTGCCCCGTAGACCGATTGACCACTTTTGGCGCTCCCAGGGTCGGATATAAGGGCCTTAGAGGGTGGGTTAAGGATATTCCGGGGCATAGGTACATAAACGGGGCTGACCCCGTTCCTACAATCCCCCCTGCGACCTATTCGGGGAAGTTAATCCTTTGGTATTCCCATGATCGGGATGGGACGCAACTAGGCGACAGGGGAATCCCTGTTTTATGGGATTGGACCGACCACGCCATTGAGAAATATATAACGGGTGTTCCGGGCTAAAACGCTCCTCAGCGAATAGCCTGTTTCCAGGCCAAAATTATCAATACGACAGGCCAGACAAGAATTGCAGCGATGGCTTCGCGACTCACCTTGAGCGTGTCGGCCACCTCTTGCATGGTAACGGTAGGATCGCCAAGCATGGCCTTAGCGGCCCTTATTTGCTTAGGCCCAAGTTTAGGCTTCCGGCCTCCTCTATGGCCTCGCGCCCTTGCAGCTTTCAAACCTGCCTTGGTGCGCTCTGAAATCAGGTCACGTTCAAATTGAGCAATCGCGCCCATCATGTGAAAAACCATACGGCCCACGGCGCCCTTGCGCTCCCCGCGTCATTAGGCGCACGGCAAGATCGTCAGGCTCAATACAACCGTCAAATGTGTTGCTGTCGTGGTCTTGGTGGTGTGCATAAAACTCGACATCGCCGTCCTTGCTAATCATCGGGACCAGCCGGATTTCGTGGCCTTGTTCTGCGGCGTTTTCAAGAAACGTAAAAAAAGTATCGTATTTACTCATGGTTTTTCTCCTGTCTCGCTATCGCGTATGGGGGACATTTGCATATTACGATGACTCCGGCATTGTTAAAAGGATTCCCTTTTCTGACCAGTGCCTAACCAATTCGTCTAGGTATCTTTTTTTCTGCTTCATTGTCATCAACCTAGTAACCGGGAAATCTAGCGGTTCCGCCATCATATTCATCTTGTATTCGTATGGTAGCGGCTTAATTATTTTATCATACTTTTCCCGAAAACCATCATTTTCTTCGCGTAAAATTGGGACGCCGATTGTTAATTTATTATAAGCCCTGATTTCTTCCGGCTTTTGGTCTCCAAGCTGTTCCGCTATTTCTTGGGTCCACTTTCTCTGAAGGGCGTTCTGTTCAACACTACGCTTCCGCCCCTTTGTTATCGTCACGGTAAACGGTAGGCTATTTTCCTTTAAAAAGGAAAAGAGCATTTCTCTATCATGTTCCGTTGTGATAATTCGGCTTGTCATTTCGTTTCCTTTCGCCAGCCGCCCGGCGCGTTAGCGGCGGCTAAATCACCCTCAAAGTGAACAATTCCCTTAACACTCGCCTTTCGTCTTTCATGCCGTTAATAGCCGCGCCGAAGGGCTTGGCGGTCCCTCGCTAGAATGGGATAGAGTCATCCAAATCATCGCTATTTGGCACATTCGGGGCCGAATCTTGCCGTGTGGCAGAATCTTGTTCAGACTCAGACGCCCCGCGAATATCGGACATTCGGACTGATTGGAATTTCCCCCGCGCACTTTCTTTTGTCCATGCTGCAAGGTTTAGCTTCTCGCCGGATTTAATATCCCGGTGGGCTATAACGTAACCCGTTGCGTCAGGGCGCTTTTCGTTGCCTTGTTTGTCGTTTTTGAATAGTGCGCCTGATCCAGGCAGGGGCTCAAATGGCATTTTTAATCTCCACATTTTTCCAGGTTAAGCGGCGTTTAATAAAGCTGATATTTTCTGGGGTAGTGTTATAGTCCGCCGCGATTTCTACATATTTGCGTGTGTCGGCTAGTATTTTTACAACTTGCCCTGAGTTTAACTTGGCGAAAATATTTTCCTCGCCGGGCCTCCCAATGTTTTTCTGGAACATTGGATTGGACGAATTATTCACGAACCGACCCTTTCTTATGCAATCGGCCATATTGTCTTTTTGTGTCCCAACAAATAGGTGCTCTGGGTTGACGCATGACGGCTTATCGCAGGTGTGGCAAATAAGAAGGCCGTCTGGGATGGGGCCATAATGCAATTCCCATGAATACCGGCTCGCAACCACCGCGCGGCCGTTCACTTTAATCCGCCCGTACCCGTTGCCCCTCAATGATCCGGCCCACAACCAACAGCCCGAGGACTTGTCTTTTACATAAGATTTATGGAACCTAACATCGGCTGGCTTTGGTTTACACCCACCAAGCGTTCTCAGGTTCAGCCCCGGCTTTGCTTCATATGCCATTACATTTCATCCTTTGCTGCTAGTTTTTCTGTAGCGTCTTCTATCGCGCCCTGTGCGCCCCGCGAGTCGCCGACCGGGTAATACCAATTTGGCAGATCAACCTCTAATTGAGAGAGAATATCATCACTAGCCTTGAGTAGTTCGTCAAGCATATCCCTTGTCGAACATTGGTTAAGGGCGTTGTGAAAATCTTTTGCGGCCTGCTTAAGTTTAGTTACGGGCAGAGGCCCAAACCATATCGCAGCGCGGTAAACCTTTTCCAGCGTGGTTATACCCTCCTGTGTTATCGCAAAACTGCGCCCTCTTGGTTCTATTGGCACCCAAGGGGTGTCGATGTCGTAAAGATACCTGCCGATCCCCCAACGTACGGCTGCTCGCTTAAATGCGTCTGAAAACGCGCCCTTACTGCCCTCAAAATCGGTGTCACCGGCTCCATCTGCCTTCCAAATGCAGGTGTCATTTACCACAATCCCCAAGTCACAGCACGTTTTTTCCCCTGCGTGAGCATAGCGGCATTGCCAGTTTTCAGGTCCACAAACTGCGTCTAGTCGGTCCATAACCGCCCGAGCGTCCATATACGCCAAGGCCATGCCTTTGGTTTTATCTTTGTTTGTCGCGCCAACCCGCCATTCAATCTCATGGGGTCGGAATGGGCGCTTTAGTTTTTCAAAATCAATCATCTTCCTTCCTTTCTTAAATCCCGCGCCCGGTCAATCATGTTTGCGTACTTATCCGACATTCTGGAACATGCAGCATCGGCGGTTTTGTCGTAGGCTTCCGCCTCCGTAGCCTCGGGGTGCTTTTCAAGGTATTCTTCAATAAGTTCTTCGTGGGCTTCTATGAATAATTCTTTCATGTTATTTCTCACTAACACTGGCAATGTTATTATGCAGATCGCCGTTACTTTCCATTTCAACCTCGCATATTGTTTTGGCGGATAATTTCTGTAAGGTTCTCACGCTTGAAATCTTCGGCAGCTTCTTCACCACTCCTTTTCCAAATAGGAATAATCCCTTCACCGCCGCATGTCGAGCAATCTTCGACGGATAAACATTCAGTTGGTTGGTAGCCGTTACCAACGCAATCAGGACAAACTTTGGACCCCGGATTATCGCGCAGCCTTGCATCAAGTTCAATTTGTAACATGGTTTCCTCGCAAGAGTGGGAAAGTTTGCTCATAACCCATCCGCAATAAAAATAGCAAAATACAAAGTAAAGGTAATGGCAAAGCAAAAGACGATAGCTTGAGATAAGTTGTTCATAATCTACTCCACGTCACAGGGTTTATTGTTTCGTTCTAGCGCGTCGGCTCTTGTCGCATTAACAGCGGCACCGGCAAGCCAATGTTTAATCAAATCAGGATCGGTTTCAATCGCAGCTTGCGCCCTACAGTGAATGGCTTGTGTTCTGTAAAAATCGACCATTGATATGATCCTGGCGCTCATTATACCCACCCCTCATCCTCAATGCGCCCCATTTCCTCGTTTCGGTCCTGAAGGGCGGCGTCAAGTGAGTCAACCAACATTTCGATGCAGCCTTCGCCGTCATCGTCAAGTTCAATCCCAATATCTTTATCAACCGCCTGAAGGGCCTCGATTGCCCTGCGAAGTTTTTCGGCTTCTTTGGCTGCGTCGTCGTAGCTTTGTTTGCATAAAATCGTATAAGCCATAATTCCCTCCGTTGTTTCTCAGACTATATAAAACGGTTTATACAATGTCAAACGATTTATCTAAAAAAATTTATTGACGAAGTAAAAAGATTTTAGTATATGGTGGTTATGTCTACAAAAAACGCATTAAAAAAAGCTATCAAAATCGCCGGGGGCCAATCGGCTCTTGCTAGGCTCATTGGTGTTCAACAAGAACACGTTTGGTACTGGCTACATAAATCCGGCAAAGTCTCACCGATCCAAGTGATCCCGATTGAAAAGGCCACGGGGGTATCAAGGCATGATTTACGCCCTGATATATACCCTAAATAATATTACAAAAACGGAGGAAAAAATGAAAGTTTCTTGCTGGTCTGCTGATGGTAAAACGGTTGAATTGCGGGACTTCCCGCTTTCCCCAAATCAAATTCTTGACGATTCCTCCCTGGAAGCCGACTCCACGTCGGCACAAACTAAACCCTCTGCGCCTTCGGGCGTGGGGGGTTCTTTTTTGGGGGAATGATGAAAAGGGATAAGTTAGATGCCGTTTTTTCCAATCTCGTGCGTGAACGCGCTAACTACATCTGTCAAGAATGTGGCATGGGTTACAGGCAAAAAACACAAGGGCTACATTGTTCACACCTATGGAGCAGGGCTAGGGCTAGTTGCCGATATACCCCTGACGCCGCAGTTGCCCACTGTTACTCATGTCATCAGCGTTTATCGGGAAACCCTGTCAAATTTGCAGAAAGAATCCGAGAATACCTTGGGGACCGCTTCTGTTTTATGCGAAGGGCCGCAAACTCAACGGTTAAACTTACTAAGTTAGAGAAAGAAGATATTTACCAGTTTTACAAAAAGGAACTAAAGAGGATTAGGGAACTGCGTAAATCCGGCCATGAGGGCAGAATTGAATTTGATATTCCGCCAATTCTTGATTTAAAACTTCGTGAGGCAGTAGCGAGGATGCAATGAACGACCTTTTTGACCCCAAAACTCTAGCCCGGTCTAAGGACCCTGAAACATCGCATATATCCGCTAAAATGGCTGGCGGGATTCTCAAGGGCGATCAAGCCAAGATTATGAACTTCCCTGACGGCATCCATCCAATGTCTGCCACATACAAGGATATTGCGGGCGGAACAGGTTTAGAACCTGTTGCTGTCAATCGCCGGTTGAATGAACTAAAAAAACAAGGCCGGATTGTGGAAGCGGGGACGACGCTACTTGATAGCGGGCGGCCCGGTAGAACATGGATGGCGGCATGACATTTGATGAGGCTATTCTTGGGTTAATTTGCATAGCCGTTCTTTGTGTGGCTGTATGGTGCGCCACTTTAATCATTAACAAATGGGGTGAGGATGACTGAAAAATGGCAACCTGCGTCTAACGTTCACTTACTGTTTAAAAACAGCGATAATTTATCTGAATGTGAAATGGCGATTCAACAGGCAAGCGCGATAAATCGGTATTGGGCTGAGCGTGGCAAGGACGCAAAAGCGGTTCAATATCAGCCCGATCCAAGCGTAAATCTTTGGAGTGTAATGTCCAGTGTTAAGGCGGATTGGAAGCCATGAATGGTTACGTTAAAATTCACCGGAAATTATGGACCCATCCAGTATTTTCGAATATATTGGAAGCTGGAGTTTTTGCGTACATGATTTCTCAAGCTTCATGGAAGCCTAGAACGGTTCGCTATAAAGATTTAATCTTAAATCTAAAGCGCGGCCAGTTAGCTATTTCGCAAAGGGACCTCGCAATTAAGACGGGGTTTTCACGCGGAAAGGTAGAAAAGCTTCTAAAAAGGCTCAAAAATGAAGCCATGATTGAAGCCACCTCGAAGCCAGGTGTTAACATCATAAGTATCTGTAATTACGACAGTTATCAGTATGAAAATGATGAGCGAAGCCAGGATGGAAGCCACCTCCGAAGCCAGGGTGAAGCCACCCCGAAGCCACAGAACAAGAAGGATGAAAGAAAGAAGAAAGAATATTTATATATAGGGAAGGTGATTAAGCTTGAAAAAACCGATTATCAACGGTGGCAAAAATCATTTCCAAGTTTGAACCTTGACGCTGAATTGGAATCGCTTGATTCGTACTATGCGTCATTACCGCCGAATGAATCTAAAGGGTGGTTTATGAGGGCGGCGGCAGCTTTAAGGAATAGGCAGGCCAAGGAGGTGGCGCAGCAACCGGATCGGGCATCATGGAATTAGTATCGGAACTTGAAAAGTTAGGCGTTTATTTAAACAACCATGAAAAGGGAGACCATAAGGCGAAGTGTCCAAAGTGCCAGAGTACACGGCGGAAAAACAAGCACGATAAGCCTTTGTGGGTAACGATTGAACATGACGGAGCCGTTGGAAAATGCTTCCACTGCGAATGGAAATTCGGGTTTAAAACTTACAGCGAAAGCCCTGGAATGGTTCAAAGACAGGGGAATCGGCGAGAAAACACTCAAGGAAATGGGCGTCGGCAGCGGTATGGCGGTATTTGGTGACATTAAGACCGAAGCGGCGATTTTTAATTATTACCGTGATGGTCTGGTTGTTAATTACAAGGCTAGGGCTTTTGATGAAAAGCTATATAAACAGAAAAAAGGCGGGGAGCAGTGTTTTTATGGCCTAGAAGCCGTTTTAAGGGGGTCTAGGGACGTTGTGTATATTACTGAGGGGGAGATGGACGCTTTAAGCTTAATTGAGTGTGGGGTGCCTAAAAACCAAGTACTGAGCGTTCCTAATGGTGCGCCTCCTGAGCGAGTAGCCGATAAGGAAAATTCAGCCAAGTATCAGTATGTATATTCTGCCTTAGATGAAGGGTTGAACGATGTTAAGAAATTCATTTTAGCCGTCGATTCTGATGAAAAGGGCGATAATTTAAGGGAAGATTTAGCAGAAATCCTTGGAACTGTTAAATGTTCGTATATAAATTGGCCCGACAAGGACGCGAATGAACATTTAATGCAGTACGGGCCGGAACGCTTACTAGATTTTGTTTTAAATAAATCAATACCTTGCCCGGTCATTGGTTTGTATTCCTTATCCGAAATCCCCGAACCGGAACCAATGGAGTTGTGGAATCCGGGTTTTTATGAATGGGAAAACAAGGTTAAATTTTCACCTAAAATGTTTTCCGTCGCTACTGGCTGGCCGGGTCACGGTAAAACTATGTTAATGATGCAGTTATGGTATCAAATGGCAAAATCTTATGATTTTAGCTTTGCTGTATTTTCGGCGGAAACAAGGGTTAAGCCTCATCATCGGCGTAATTTTCGGCGCTGGATGTTTGGTAAGTATGAGGATGAACTAACGGAGCAGCAGATCAAAACCGCCGACGATTGGACAGAGGAAAACGTTAAGTTTATTTCACATCCAAACGCTAGGCCGACATTTGGTTGGCTCCTGGATATGATTGAAGCGGCTCACGCTAGGTTTAATTGCCGGGCGGTTGTTATTGACCCTTGGAACAAATTAGACACTCAGAAGCCAAGGGATAAAACAGAAACAGATTGGATTGGTGAATGTATTGATGACCTTATGGACGCCGCCAGAGGGTTAAATATGCATATTCAGGTTATCGCTCATCCGTCGAAGGGTGAAAAGCAATTTCGCAAGGATGCGCCCGCTTTGTCCGATATTCATGGCTCACAGCATTGGGAGAATAGACCAGATCAAGGCTTTGCGGTTCACCGGCCAAGTGTTTTTAAGGATGGGGAACGGCAAACAGAGGCGGAATTTTACCACAGGAAAGCGCGGTTTGAAGAACTTGGTTATCCCTGTATGTTAAATATGGATTTTGAATTAAAAACAGGGCGTTATCGGTCAGTTGATTTTAAACAGGATTATGAGGAATAATATGAAAGAAGTTTTTGAGATACTTAAAAGGGTTTGTGAAGAATTTAATATTTCGATGGATGATTTGGTTTCAAGCCGAAGTCAGAGGTTTATTAAACCCCGTCAATATGCTATATGGCTTTGTGTTAAGGATACCAAAGTTTCCATTAAAAGTTTAGCTGAGATTTTTAATCGAGGGGAATCCGCTATAACACATTCGCACCGGCAATACGAAAAAGCTGATAATTACAACAGGAAAAGGCGCGGATTGCCGCCGCTTTATACTGCCCGATTTTATACCGCAGTTAAGGCCGATAAACAAGTGCGTCCCGTTGATTATGGCTATATTCCCGGCGCGATTAAGAAACTTGATGAGATGTATGACGGGCGGGTGTATTGAAAATATACGCTTTCATTGTAACCGTTTTTTGCGTGTTCTTGTATTCCATGCTTGACCGTGAAATTAAGGTTAGAAAGGCGTATGAGAGAGAAAGAAACGCGCTTCACTGTCAATTCATTGATGAACAGGGTGAAGAATGTCTAAAATGATAGAGCAAACCCAATTGGTAGCGCAGATCATTGCTAACAACCGCGCCGAGCAGATAAACGCAACACGCGGCAAGGTTGGTATGAAGCCTATACAATTTAAGGATCAATATATATTCGATTCAGATATTGAAACAGCCCGTAAGATACTGGAGGCGCTTAGTGAGTGAACACTCTGATTTTGGCGCGTTAGACATAAAGGCCATTATGGCCGTAGGTAAAGGAACACTGGCGCGGCGGTCAGATGGCTCCTTAGTGATGATCGAGGAAACGATGAGGGCCGGTATTCACCGAGCGCGTATCCTTGGTTTGCTGGAAAAATGGTTCTTAGCCGGGACAATAGGGAAAAAAGACGTAAACGCCGCGAGAAACTTTCATTCTGATTTTATCACATACAATAGACAGCCAAAATATTCATCTAGTTCAATGGTTTACGTTGATGGCGGCAGGGGGTCGGCGGATGTGGAATCATTGGGACACCTGAAAGAACGGGCTAGAAAGCGTCTAAATGCTGCTTATGCCGCTGTTGGGCAGATAGCTACGCCTGTTATCATCGAGGTTATTGGTGAAGATAAACCGCTGTATCAATGCAGGGTTCCCAAGGACCGCGCGAAAAGGGTTCTTTTGAAGGCATTACCTCTTTTAGCTGCGTCTTATGGATATAAATAATAAGGGGTTGACAGACGCGAAATAGTTAGAGTATAATCGCTATAATCTATTATTTGCGCCCCGGAGGAATCCGCGAGGCGTTTTTTATTACCCGCATCGCCATTCAGGAATGCACGGAGGATTTATGCCAGCTGGTCGCCCACCTATATCCGGTCTAAACATTGAGAATAGAGAGATTAACAGCCTTGTCCCATATGTAAACAATGCCCGGACCCATACAGACGAACAAGTGGCGCAAATAGCCGCAAGCATTAAGGAATTTGGCTGGACGAATCCGGTCCTTATTGACGGGGATGGCGGAGTGGTTGCTGGCCATGGTCGAATCCTTGCTGCAAGGCAGCTTGGGCTAACCAATGTTCCCTGCATTGAGTTGGCCTATTTATCGGAAGCGCAGAGAAAGGCTTATATCCTCGCGGATAATAAACTAGCTGAGAATGCGGGATGGGATACTGAGTTACTAAGCCTTGAATTAGGCGCTTTAGCTGAGATGGACTTTGACTTAAGCCTGATAGGCTTTGGCGAGAGTGAAATCGCGGGCTTGCTTGATAAGAATGATGGTTTAACCGATCCTGATGAAGTGCCTGAAACGCCCGAAGACCCGGTAACAAAATTGGGCGATGTGTGGCTATTGGGTAAGCATAGGCTGGTTTGCGGGGATTCTACCGACGAAGGCGCTGTGTCGGCTTGTTTAGGCGGCGTAGAGCCTCATTTAATGGTTACAGACCCGCCATATGGGGTTGAGTATGATGCGGATTGGCGGAATCGAATGGATAGGGCCAATGGCAAGCCCAACGGCGCACGCGCCGTAGGCGTGGTGCAGAATGATAATAAGTCAGACTGGCGAGATGCTTGGGCGCTATTCCCTGGTGACGTGGCTTACGTGTGGCATGCTGGAAATATGGCAAATATTGTTGCTGATGGCCTGATTTCTTGCGGTCTTAATATCCGGGCGCAGATCATTTGGGTGAAGAGTAATATAGTTATAGGCCGCGGGGATTATCACCCGAAGCATGAGCCCTGCTGGTATGCCGTAAGAAAGAACAAAAAAGGCCATTACTGCGGGGGGCGCAAGCAAACAACGGTCTGGGACATCGACAAGCCCATGAAATCAGAGACTGGCCACAGCACCCAGAAGCCCGTCGAGTGCATGAGGCGCCCCATTGAGAATAATTCGAGCCCCGGCCAAGCGGTTTATGATCCGTTTTTGGGATCAGGAACGACCATTATTGCCGCGGAAATGACCGGGCGAAGTTGCCACGGATTAGAGTTACATCCGCCCTATTGCGATGTAATTATTAAACGCTGGCAGGATTTTACTGGTGAACAGGCTGTTTTAGAGGGTAGTGGAGAGAAATTCCCCACTATAAAAGCAGATGCCGCCTAAAATGGTAACAAAGCCCTCATTTAAGCCAACTGAGGAAGAGCGTAAGTTGGTCGAGCAGATGACGGCGGTGGGTATCCCCCAGGAATCTGTTTGCAAGGTTGTCCGTGACGGTATTGACGATAAGACGCTTCGCAAGCATTTCCGTAAGGAATTAGATACGGCTAAGATTAAGGCTAACGCAAAGATTGGCGGCACGTTATTCAATAAGGCTATAAACGGTGACACTACGGCAGCTATCTTTTGGGCCAAGACTCAAATGGGTTGGAAAGAGGTTGACCGAAGGGAATTGGTTGGAGAAAACGGCGGCCCAATTATTTTATGGGGAACGTCGCAAGAATAGGGGCGGCAAGCCCCGTTTTTAACGATCTACTTAAACCATCACGATATAAGGCGCTCTATGGCGGGCGTGGTTCGGGCAAGTCACATTTCTTCGCTGAGGCAATGGCGGCCAACGCTAAGTTAAACACTGGCTTTCGTGCTGTCTGTATTCGCGAGGTTCAAAAGAGCCTAAAGGAATCGGCCAAGCGGCTCTTAGAGGACAAGATAGCGCAGTTAGGGTTCTCTAATTTCTTTGATGTTCAGGCTGACAGGATCGTAACGCCTGGGAATGGCGTTATCATCTTTCAGGGTATGCAGGACCATACTGCTGAGTCAATCAAGTCACTTGAGGGGTTTAATATTGCCTGGGTTGAGGAAGGTCAGACGCTTTCCTCTCGTTCCTTAGAGATGCTGCGGCCTACTATTCGCGCACCGGGTTCGGAACTATGGTTCTCATGGAATCCGAGGTTAGCCAGCGATTCAGTTGATAAGTTCTTTAGGGGTGAAAGTCCGCCTGAAGATGCAATCATACGGAAAATAAACTACGACCAGAATTTAAGGTTCCCCGCTGAATTAGAGGCGGAGCGATTACACGATAAGCAGCACAATCCTGATAGATATGCCCATGTTTGGCTTGGTGAATATGAGCCGATGGCTGTGGGCGCGATTTGGGATCGACAGACGATCAACGACCTACGTAGAAAAGAAGCACCTGAACTAGAGAGGATCGTTGTCTCTGTTGATCCCGCCGTATCGAGCGAAGAAAACTCAGATGAGCACGGTATTATAGCTTGTGCGCTTGGTGCCGATAATCGGGGCTATGTCGTTGATGATGTATCAATGAAGGGTTCCCCGAGGCAATGGGCTGACAGGGCTGTTGCTTTGTATGACCGCTTAGAAGCTGACGCCGTTGTGATTGAGGTCAACCAGGGCGGTGATATGGTTAGGCATACGTTAGAGAGTGTCCGGCCCGGCTTACCGATAATCGAGGTTCGCGCAACTCGCGGCAAGCACGTTAGAGCGGAACCGATTAGTGCTTTGTATGCGCTTGGCCGGATAAGCCATATAGGGACGTTTTCTAAGTTAGAAGATCAGATGTGTCAAATGACGGCAGCGGGGTTTGAAGGTGAAGGTTCGCCTGACCGTGTTGACGCATTAGTATGGGGTTTTACTGAATTATTTCCACAAATTAACCGGTCTAAACAGGCCGAGGTTCATATAGATATGCCCGCTGAGGGCGGTTGGATGGCTTAAATGGGTAGACTTTCGGATGAGTTACGCGGAGGCCGCAAAGATTGGAGCGATAGCGATTCTGTTCTTGGCCGAGTATTGGAAAATATTCTGCTCCAGGCGCGAAGGACTCAACTACAGGGCGGAGGCGGCATATCCTCAAATTCGAATAACGGCTGGAAGAATGATGTCGTACAATTTGGTGGCCAGGCTGCTACAACACTCCCCCTTCCTGAGAACCCGCTTAATCTAAATTCTTTAGACTTAAGCATTGCCGGTAATATAGGTAGGGCCAAAGTAACGGCCCCGGATCAGGCTGTTCGGGACTATGGGGTAAGGGAAAAATCCGTTTACGATTGGGGTAATATAGATTCAATCGGAGCGGCGCTTAATGGCATGGGGAACGGGCTTGGGGAAAAACGACTATCGTATGAATATACCCCAGGAAATAGCGGCCATATGCTAAAATTAAGAGTTCCATTTTAGTGGGCGCTTTAGCAGATAGTTTAGGTGGGCCACACCGCACAAAGATATTGGATGTTGAATAAATGAAACAGTTATACGAGCAATTAGGATTCACAGAGGCGGCACAGAACTTGCGGGAAATCGCAAAAAGCCGCGACATTGATGATGTTAGGAAAGAATTGGACCAGTATAAACGAACGGGCCGTATGCAAGTATTAAGGCCGCACCAACCACTACCGATGGTTTTTGATGCCCGAAACATCTGATCCCATTCTGAAAGAGGCCCTTGAGAAGTTCAAGGAGTCTCAAGACGGCTCAGAGTTTAACCGGCAGGCGGCAGAGGATGATATTCGCTTTGCTCGGTTGTCTGACCAATGGCCGGACGATATTGCAAAGATACGGAAAGAGGAAGGCCGCCCCTTTTTAACGATTAACCGGCTGCCTGCGTACATTCGCCAAGTTGTTAATGAATCGAGGCAGAACAAGCCTGCGATTAAAGTTTCCCCTGTAGATAACGGGGCTGACGTTAAAACTGCTGAGGTTATCGGCGGTTTGGTCCGGTCTGTCGAGCGCAAGAGCAACGCCGAGGTTGCTTACGATACGGCTATTGACCATTCAGTTACGGGTGGCTTCGGGTTCTTTCGGATTGATATTGACTACGCTCACCCTGATTCGTTTGACTTAGAAGCGCAGATAAACCGGATTCCTAATCCTTTAATGGTCCATTGGGACACGAGTTCAACTGAATTCGACGCTTCCGATTGGGATTATGCCTTCGTGTCTGAAATGGTGCGGCTGGATGAGTATGAAAAAACATATCCCGGCGCTGACGCTGTTGACTTTGAAGGCGAGGACGAGGCCTTAACTGAGAATTGGCTTGATAATGAACAAGTTCGGGTTGCTGAGTATTGGACCCGCGAAGAGAATAAGCGCACTATTATCCAATTATCGGACGGAAGGGTTGTTCGTGAAGATAACCTTTTTAACATAGCAAAGCGGTTCCTTGAAGACTTGGGCAAGGAATTTGCGGGGGCCGAGGAAGAACTGATTCGCTGGTTTATGGCGGAACAAGGTTTATCGGAAGTGCGCCGCCGTGAAGCTGCGTATCACGAGGTTAAGCGCCGGGTTATTTCGGGCGCTGATGTTTTAGAAGAAGAAGACTGGCCGGGTTCGACAATCCCGATTTGCCCTGTTTGGGGTGAGGAGGTTTATTCGGATGGACGCAGGCATTTCCGGTCGATGATTCGGGACGCTAAAGACCCGCAACAAATGACAAACTTCTGGCGGTCTGCTAGTACGGAATTGGTTGCATTGGCACCAAGAGCGCCTTGGGTTGTTGAAGAAGGCGCTATTCCTAAAGGTAAGGAAGCTAAGTGGCAAACGGCTAATACCCGTTCCCATCCTTATCTTGAGTATGCCAAGGGTTCTAATATGCCGCAGCGGCAGCCCTTCGCCGGTGTTCCTGCGGGCGCATTGCAAGAGGCCATGAACGCCGCTGAAGACATGCAGGACATTATGGGCATTTACCCGTCCTCTATTGGTGCTCGGTCAAACGAAACATCCGGCAAGGCGATTCTTGCTAGAGAGCGTCAAGGTGACGTTTCCAACTTCCATTTCATCGATAACCTTGCCCGCGCTATTCAATACGCCGGGCGGGTTCTGGTTGAGATTATCCCCTCGGTGTATTCCCCGCGCGAATCCATCCGTATTCTTGGCGAAGATATGAAGGAAGAAGTGGTTCAGCTAACCCAAGAGGCGGGCGGGGCTGATGATGAAGGCATTAACGGGCAGGATAAGCTCTACAACTTGTCGGTTGGGCGGTATGACGTAACGGTATCAACGGGGCCGTCATTCGCGACTCAGCGAGAGGAAACCCGTGAAGCATTGATTGAGATTATGCGGAATATTCCTGACTCCGCCCAATATATCGGTGACGTTCTCATGGAGCACATGGATTTCCAGGGCGCTGATAAGGTTTCTAAACGCTTGCAGATGCTTCTACCGCAGGCCGTAAGGGACGCGGAGAATGATGGTGATGCAATGCCGCCAGAGGCAAAGATGGCCTTGGCACAATCTCAGCAACAGGTTCAACAAATGCAACAGCAAATGCAGGAGTTGATAGGCAGATTGCAGCAGTCCGAGCAGGCGGTTAATGATAAGACGCAAGAGACGCAGGCCAGAGCTGCTAATGATGCGAGGCGCTTGGATTTAGAGGAACGCAAGGTTGCGGTGTCTGAGAGAGATATGGATTTAAAAGAAGCCATTGCTGAACATAATGCTGACGTTGACCTTGTTGACCAAGAGAATGAAGCGGTTAAGACCGCGTATGAAATAACAAACGCTGAATATCCCAACGAAGAAGCTTACGGCCCCCCGGATGACAGGGATATAGATATTTAGAGATTCTCTGAGCGCGGCAGCGTAGCAGGGTCATCGCCCTAACAGTCGGTTGAAAGACAGGACTTGAGGGGTAGGAGCGCAGAGATTGCGCCCCGTTCCCATAGATGGAGCAAAAAATGGCAGAAGATGCAACCGTCCCCGAGGGGGAAGTTGAAGAAGTAGAAACCGAAGAAGCTGAGGAGGTTGAGGCCGAAGAGGTTGAGGCTGATGAAGCTGACGAGGTGGACGAGTCCGATGATGAATCTGAGGATGAGTCCGAAGAAGAGGACGAGGAAGAAATCGAGGTTGATGAGTTCAACTTCGGTGGCAATAAGGTCGAAATTCCGAAGGGCGCTGTTCCCGAGGAACTAAAAGAGGCTATCCAGAAGTTCTCAGACGGCACTTGGTCCGACTACACCAAGGGAAAGCAGGATTTATCCGAGCGGGCTAAAACTATCGAAGCGCGTGAAAGCGCAGTCGAGAAGTTTGAGAGCTTGCAAGGCGAATCGCTGGAAAACTATTCACATGGCTTGAGAGTTAAAGCGGAAATTGAGCAGCTTTCGAGCGTTGATCTAAACGAGTTGTGGCAGTCCGACCCGGACCAGGCCCGCCGTGTTAGTGATGCGTTATCGGCAAAGCAGGCTGAATTCCAAAGTATTGTTAATAAGGTCGCTCAAAGCGAGCAAGCCCTAACCAAAGCGCAAGAGGATGAAATCTCTCGGCGCAAGGAAGAGGGTAGGCAACTTATCGAGCGCCGAATCAAGGGCTTCAACGAAAAGGAAGTTGTAGACTACGCGATTAAGGCCGGTATCAATGAAGCTGATGCTGGTAATTGGTCGCTGAATCCCGTCTTCACTGAAATGGCCCATAAGGCAATGCTTTATGACCGCGCTCAAGCCGGGGTTTCTAAGCCCAAACCTAAACCCGCGCAAGCCAAGCCCGTTAAGGCAATCAAGCCCAAAGGCAAGGCCACCGCAGCCAAGGATATTATCAAGGACGCTGAAAAGATGTCTTCTGATGAGTGGTTGCGTAGGCGCAATGCACAAATATCGAAAAGGGCCGGACGATAGGCCCTGGACTGTCGTGAGGCAGCCCGAATCCCTTTGAAGGAAATACAATGGCTAATACCATTCTCACTCCCACCGCAGTGACGCGAGAGGCTTTGCGTATTCTGCACCAAAAGCTAAACTTTGTCGGCAACATCAACCGGCAATACGATTCGAGCTTCGCGCAATCGGGCGCAAAAATCGGTGATAGCTTGAAAATCCGCCTTCCGAATCAATACACGGTTCGTAGCGGCGCGACGATCAACGCACAAGACACCGCAGAAACCAGCACAACGCTGCAAGTGGCGACTCAAAAGGGCGTGGATGTTAATTTCACCTCCGCCGAGTTGACGCTTGACTTGGACGACTTCTCGGATCGCATCCTTGAGCCCGCCATGAGCGTTTTGGCTGCAAACATCGAATCGGACGCTATGTCGATGTATAAGGACGTTTACAACGAGATTTCAGACGTTGGTGCGTCTGCCTCGTTGGCGCTTGTTCTTAACACGGCGAAACGTCTCACCGACAACCTGACGCCGACTTCACAGCGTTGCTTAAACATGGATACTCAGGCTAACGCCGATTTGGTATCCGCTGTCTCCGGTCTGTTTAATGATCCGGCGAAAATCAGCAAGCAATACCGTGAAGGCATGGTTGCTAACGACTTCCTGGGCTTTTCCAGTGTGTATCAAAATACGCTTTGGCCGATCCACACCACGGGAACGGATGACGGCACGGGCGATCATTTGGTTAGCTCCGCCGATCAAACCGGCGCAACCATCAACCACGGCTCGGAGGGTTCGGGTACGTTTAAGAAGGGCGATATTATCAGCTTTGTCGGTTGTAATCGCGTCCATCCCGAAACCAAAGCCGATACCGGCGTATTGATGCAGTTCGTCGTAACTGCGGATATGTCGGCAACGGATACGAGCGTTTCGATCAGCCCATCAATCGTGACTTCGGGGGCGACTCAAAACGTCTCCGCATCACCGACCAACGGCGGCGCGATCTACAAGCGCGAATCCGACAACTCGACGGCTATTGGAAACGCAGCGGACTATAAAATCTCTATGGGCTTCCATAAAGATGCGTTCGCGTTTGCTACCGCCGACTTGGTTAAGCCGAAGGGTGTTGATTTTTGCGCCCGTGAGGTCATGGACGGCATTTCGATGCGGATCGTTCGTGATTACGACATCAACAACGACAAGCTGCCTTGCCGTATTGATGTTCTATACGGCTACAAAGCAATCCGGCCTGAGTTGGCTTGCCGCTTGGGGCTTAACTAAGCCGTAAGGCTTTAGCGGGGAGGGCTTCGGCTCTCCCTGTTTTTTTAAGGAGAAAATAAAATGGCTGTTACTTATTTGGGTGACAACAACCCCGATGGGCAATGTGTTGGATTGACTAGCACCGAGCTCGTTGGTTTTCACGGTGCCACACCTACCGCGCAATCAAGCGGTTCGGCTGGCACAACTCTATCCGTGACGTACACGGCCAGCAACGGTTTCGGCTTCACGACTTCCGCCGAGATGGAGTCCGTGCTTGCACAGCTCGATTACATCGTGCACGTTCTTAACGAAAAGGGCCTTATCGCTGGCTCGTAAACCTTTCCGGGTTAACGTCAACATTCATGGGGCGTGTAACCGGGAGGAAGCAGAAAATAACGCGCGGTATTGCGAGAGTTTAAACTTGCCGCGTGTTTTGGATTACCCCGCCACGGTCGAGAGATTGGCCGTGTGCGGGAGTAGCCCAAACCTAGATATAGAAGCACTGAAAAAATTTGACGGCGATATATGGGCCGTCAATGGAACGGCTATGGTGTTAGCACACCATAAAATACCGTTTACAATGGTTTCTATTGACCCGTTTCACTATGACTGCGAGCGGATTATTAGAACGATTTTCAAGGATGTTGAAAGAGCAATATTAGCCCGGCACAGCAACCCTATTTTATTCGATTTTCTAAAAGGTAAGGACGTTAAGACGTTTAACTGTTTGCCCGATGATGAAGATTATATTCCAGGTGGAACGACGACAGCTTCAAGAGCTGCCGTCCTTGCCTTAAAACTTGGGTATAAGGAAGTTCACTTTTTCGGCTTAGAGGGGAGTTTCTCGGGGCAATCCCATCTTTACAAGGATGAGGTTCCCGATTGGCATAAGTTAAAAATTGTGGCGGGGGAAAATTTTAATACTTGCGTCGAATTGATGACGCAAAGCCATAATCTCGCGTCTTTTATCAAGAGATTTCCAAACATTTACAAGGACCGCTCCGGGGGGCTTCTCGCGGGGATGGTCGAGCATTTTGACACATGGGAAGTAACCGAAATGAGTGACGTTATCAGACAAAATCAGGTGGCGGCTTGAGCCTTTTAACGATTTGTCAGAATGCAGCGGATGAAATCGGCATAAGCCAACCGAGCACGATTGTCGGCAACACCGACTCCGAGGCGCGGAAGCTCCTTAGATATTCAAACCGTGTCGGCACAAGGTTGATGAAAAAGGTTCCGTGGGGCGTCTTGCGGGCCGAGGAAACCTTTACCGCGCTAAACCAAGAGATTCAAACGGGCATCTTACCGAGCGGATTTGACCGCTTTATTCCCGAGACGTTTTGGGACAGAACGAACCGGCATTTATTGAGTGGCCCCGTCACTCCTGTCGAATGGAATAGTATAAAATCGGCAAACACTGTGGGGGGTAGAAAGTTTATCCTTCGCGCCGATCAGGTTCATATCTACCCGATAATGAGCGGCGGACAGGTTCTAGCGTTTGAATACGTCACTGAAAATTGGGTTTTAAACGCGAGTAGCGTTGCTAAGGCAAGTTTTACGGTAGACACCGACACATCTCGCATTGATGAGGAACTAATAACCAAAGGCGTGATTTGGGCGTTTCTACAGGGCGAGGGGCTTCCTTATTTGGAGGCCAAACAAGAATTTAACGATTACTTTGACATTATTCTTGAAAACGATCAGCCGGATTCCGGGATTATGGTAGCCGGAGATATATTCGGCGGTGGGCGTCACTTCACCGGGGAGCCCGGTTCGCAATCCGGCGATATTGCCGGAGACGGCACGGCTTCGACCTGGGATGATAACAGCAATGTATGGGGTAGCTAATGGCGGCGTCTGATTCATTAGAGGGGAAACCTTGGACCACAACCTATAAGGACTTATTACAGGTCCCCAATTCCAATGATGGAATTGATGCGACGGCGCGGGCTGTCCAGGACGGCGAGGGCACGGAAACGCCCCTAAAGCTATCGACCACAGCGGTAAATATCGATTCAGGCTTTCAGATCGGCGGGGTGGCGGTTAGTGCGACAGCGGCGAACCTGAATGCAACCGCCGATACGGTTTCTCAGGCGGAAGCCGAGGCGGGAACGTCAACTACAGTTCGTGCCTGGACCGCCGAGCGTGTTTCCCAGGCCATTACCGCGCTTTCTACCGGGATAACAGCGTCAAGCACGGACACATTAACAAATAAAACCGTTAACCTTGCCTCCAATACACTGACCGGAACAACGGCGCAATTTAATACAGCTCTATCCGATGGCAGTTTTGCTACGTTGGCGGGTTCGGAGACATTAACCAATAAGACGCTAACATCTCCGACTATAACAACCGCCACAATTGATTTGTCCGCCGTAACGAGCGCGGGAGATTTAGCGGTCGCGGACGGCGGCACGGGTTCTTCCACGGCTTCTGGAGCAAGAACGAACCTTGGTCTTGTTATAGGAACAGACGTAGCCGCTTTAACGGGGGCTAATTCCGCTGTTGAAAGTTTCGTTGTGGCTGTTTCCGACGAAACGACAGATTTGACGATAGGTACGGCGAAGGTCACGTTTAGGATGCCTTACGCCTTCACCCTTACGGGCGTTCGGGCGAGTGTAACCACGGCTCCCACAGGGACTACTTTAACGGTGGATATTAACGAATCCGGGACGACGATTCTTTCCACGAAATTAACCATTGATGTTAGTGAAAAAACGTCAACAACCGCTGCCACGGCTGCGGTGATTTCCGATTCATCCCTTGCTGATGACGCTGAAATAACGATTGACATAGATCAAATTGGTTCAACGGTGGCTGGTGCCGGTTTGAAGGTTTACCTGATCGGCTATCAAACGTGAGTAATTTTCTAATCAATCCCTATTCCTTTTCTGCCGCCGCCGATGGTTCCTTTTATGGCGATTTGGTGACTTTGGGATTGGATACGAACTTGAAACTCTGCCTAGATGCGGGGTCGAGCGATTCCTATTCAAGTGGCCAAAAGTGGCTGGATTTAACGTCGAATGGGTATGATTTCTTCCTGGGGGCCACTGGGTCGGCAACGACGGACGACCCGACCCACAACGGGACGCCTGGTAATTTAAGCTCGTCTGAGTATTGGTCTTTCGACGGCGGGGATTATTTTCGGTACGATACGACGAATGAAACGTGGATGGAGAACATCCATAAAAATAATGCGCTGTTTTCCTTGGTCTTTTGGTATTACCCTTCAGGAACGACTTCCGATAACAACATTATGGGTTCTTCCGGTGGGACGACTGGTATTATCTTCGGAAAAGACTCCCTTTCTGTCGGAAAGCAGGATTTTCGGGCGCAAAACGGCGGAAGCAATGCTATTTCCGTAACTGGTGACACGACGATTACAACCGCCGCGTGGCACATGATCGGGATTTCGATTGACGAAGCCACGGGGGCCGGTGGCGGGTTCTTGTACTTGGATGGTGGATACAATCAAGTTTCCGCGTCAAACACGTTCGACGCAACGTATTCCTCCCCGGCTACCGGAAGTGCAACAAACGCTCTTGAGATCGGCGCCCGCGGCGGCGCAAGTCTCCCCCTTAAATCTGGAACGCAGATTGCCGGTGTGATGGCCTGGGAAGGAACCGCTTTAACGAAGACTAATATGGATTCGATCTGGACACAACAGAAAGGCCGGTTCGGGTTATGATGTTTTGGATTGTCGCGCCATCTGACAAAGAAACTGAATTGAGGGCCTTGTACGACCTAGCCATGATACCCGCCGATGAAGGCTTTGAAAAGATGGGTGTTCCGCAGTTTAATTTAGAAGGAACTAAAATTATCGTCGGAACGGGACGGGCGACTCAGGAAGACTTCACGCGCGTTGCGGCCTACATCGTGCAGAATAATTTGGATTGGGTGGATATATATTCCGAGTTCCCTGAAGATTGGACGTTCCCAACCGAATGAGTATTTTATTTTGCACACCCTGTTACGGTGGACAGGTGACGACCCATCATTTTCAGTCTTGTCTTGATCTTAAAGAAGTTCTAACGCAACGCGAAGTCGAGCATGATTGGCTTTTAATGTGGAACGAGTCTCTTGTTCAAAGAGCGAGGAACAATCTCGTTAAGCAATTTTGGGAAACCGAAAACGAAAAACTAATGTTCATTGATGCAGACATTGAGTTTACGGCGGAAGATGTTTGTGAATTATGGAACATGGAAACGGATATAGCGGTCGGTGTTTTGATCGCAATCAGTGGCCTTAACGATATAAAGGCATCGAGGGATATGTTAAAAACGGCCATCGACGGCATGAACACGGCGCAGCTTAAGGCGCTCGACGTAAGCGACGGAATACACTGGTAATGTATTCAGTATCGAAGTCTCTGCCCCCGCCTGTAGGAGGATGGGACGCAAGAAACGCGCTCGCGGACATGCCGGAAGAAAACGCGGTTATTTTAGACAATTGGTTTCCATCAACCGATAAAGTGACGGTGAGGAACGGGTACTCATCTCACGCTACAGGCATGAGCGGCTCAGTTGAAAGTATTCTGGAATATACTTCGGTTTCCGGGAGCGCAAAAATATTCGCGGCGAATGACGGCAAGATTTATGATGTATCCTCTGCGGGAGCCGTAGGTGCGGCGGCGGTTTCCGGGCTGTCTAATAATAGATTTCAGTCAGTTCAAATCGGAACGTCTGGCGGGCAGTTTCTTTTAATTATGAACGGGGCCGATACGCCGAGAACATACAACGGTTCGGCCTGGGCCAACGCAACGATGAGTGGCCCGACGATTGCCAATCTTATTTGGTGCAATCTTCACCAACGAAGACTCTGGTTCGGTGAGGAAGACAGTTTATCGGCTTGGTATTTAGCGGTTAACTCCATTACAGGGACCGCAGTAGAATTTCCGTTAGCGGGGCTTGCTTCGCTTGGTGGATATATTATGGCGATGGGAACGTGGACTCGGGACGCGGGAGATGGCTCGGATGATGTTGCCGTGTTTATTACCTCAGAGGGCGAGGTTATCGCTTATCAGGGTACGGACCCATCTGCCGCCGCAACGTGGGCGCTTGTCGGCGTGTTTAGAATCGGTAAACCTATCGGCAGGCGGTGCATGATTAAGGCGGGCGCTGATTTAATTATCATCACTCAAGACGGTTTTATATCATTATCAAGTGTTATCGGGGCGGATCGGTCGCAAACCGGCAGGGTCGCGATATCGTCTCAGATTGATAAAGCTGTTAACGACGCGGTTCAATCGACGGCAAGTACCTATGGCTGGCAGCCGATATTATACCCTAAAGGCACGATGTTGATTTTCAATGTCCCGCAAGCGGGCGGGACATATCACCAATATGTTTTCAACACTATCACAAACGCGCCATGTAGATTTACGGGGATAGGCGCAGTATGTTGGGGCCTATTAAACGACGATGCTTATTTTGGCGGAACGGACGGGACCGTTTATAAATTCGATTCGGGGACTTCAGATAACGGAACGAATATCGAGGCAGACGCCCTGCAGGCGTTTAGCTACTTCGGATCGCCAGGCAGGAAAAAGGCTTTTAAACTTGTTGAGCCCATTTTCCAGGGTGCCGGTAGTCCTAACGCCGCACTTGAACTTAATACGGATTTTTCGATAGAAGCACCCTCGGCTGTTGCTTCCGCTTCAGCGTCAAACGGGGCGTTGTGGGGGACTGATTTATGGGGGACCGGGCTTTGGGGCTCGGCAGATGAGGTTTATAAGGGTTGGCGGGGTGTTAGGGGGATTGGTCGCGCCGCTTCCCTGAGAATTCGCATCAATACGACGACGACAATTCCGTCTTGGATTTCCACCAACTTTATATATGTTCCGGGGGGGCAGATTTGAGTGGCCTTATATACGGTTGCGACGATCAGGTTAAGAATTGGGTCAAAGAGAGAATAGACTTCATCCCGAATATTGATTTCGGACCCTCAACGGCAATCGGTGTCGCTACGGATAGCAAGTTGATCGCCGGGGTTGTCTATCACGAATATCAAAAGAATTTTCGCACCATACAATTAAGTATGGCGGCGGATAGCCCGATATGGGCGACAAAACGGAACATAGCCGGTTTACTAGGCTATCCGTTCATTCATTTAAATGTTTTCAAGGCGTGGATCGCGACTCCCCTTAAGAGCCGCCACGCCCTAAAGACGTTTTTTCACGTTGGTTTTAAACAAGAGGCGGTTCTCGGTAGCGAGTTCGGCCCCGGCAATCATTGCGTAAGGGCGAAAATGGAATTGCCGGTCTACAAGCGACTTTATGGGAAATATTATGGGTAAGAAATCACAACCCGCACAGCCGGACCCGGCTGCAACCGCGCAGGCTCAGGCGGCCTACAATAAAGACGCCGCGATTACACAAAACGAAATCAACATGATTAACCAGTCAACGCCATACGGGTCGTTGACGTATGAGCAAACCGGCAAGTCCGAATACGGAACGCCGCAATACACGGCCAAGCAAGAATTATCCCCGGAGCAACAGCAGCTTTATGATTTAACATCTCAAGCGGGGATTAAGTACGGTCAAACGGCGAACAATCAGCTTGATAGCGTTTCCGGGGCGTTATCGAGCCCGCTTAATTTTGGTTCGCTAGGTGCGGCTCCCCAAGCTAATGAGGACGTCAGAGGCTCGGTTGCGGATAGTCTTTACCAGCGCATTGACCCTCAATTACAAAGGGATGAGGCGGCGCTTCAAACGCAACTGGCTAATCAGGGGATTATGATCGGTTCCGATGCTTACAATTCGGAAATGGATAGATTCGCCCGGCAAAAGAACGATTTAAGGCTAGGTATTGACGCGCAGGCAGGCGATGAAATGGCCCGCATGTACGGCCTGGAGTCTGCGGCCAGGAACCAAAACATCAATGAAATGCTTCAGCAACGAAGCGTTCCGATTAACGAATTGGCGGCGATGATTTCGGGCGCTCAGGTTCAAAACCCGTCATTCACCAATACGCCACAAGCGGGCGTTGCGGCTCCCGACTACCTCGGCGCGACATATCAGGGATACAATACGGCATCGCAAGCCGCTAACGCACAAACACAGGGCATGTACGGGTTATTGGGGGCGGGTACTCAGGGGTATTTATACGGCGCTGGTAGGCAGGGCAGTTTTAATCCGTTTAAGTGGGGAAAATAGATGAGCAGACGCGCATTAGCACTCTCGGGACAGTTTCGTGACGCTCCCGTTTTGTCGTCTAACAGCCGGTTTTTAAAGTTGCTACTGGCTAACAATAAGGGATTGAATAACGGGACAACTACAGGCGGGATCGCTCACGCTCTTAATATGGGCCTACAGGGCTATATTCAGGGGGCGGATGCGAGAGACTTTCAAGAGGCCAATAGAGCGTTCAGTAAAGGTTCTGGATTACAGCACCTACCCGAAGGCGTTCAAGGCCCTCCAAGTCCAGGAACGCCAGAAACGGCTATAAACGCCTTAAACCCCCTTGTTGAAGGCGGCAATGAATACGCCGGACGGCTGGCCCGTTCTTTAATGTTCGATCAAATGAACAGGCAGCGGGAAATCGCGGATCGGGACGACGCGAGGGGGTATAAAGGTGAAATGGCCGATAAACAGCACCAGCGGGCCATTGAATTAAAGAAAATGGATTACGCTAATCGAATCCCCAGAGTTCCCGGGACTATAAAAACAGGGGAAGGCGTGTTCTTACAAAACCCGGATGGGTCCCGTGGTGTTCGCCTTGGTAGTGTTCCAAAAGCGGCATCAACTAGCGTCAACATGCCGCCTATGGAAAAAGAAGAACAAAAAAAGTACGGCGACCTATTGGTTAAAAGGGAAGGCGCTGTTTATGAGGCGTCTGACAGCGCCAGAAAAACAAAAGCCTATTTAGGGATGGCAAAAAAGATTGTTTCAGACCCGAGAGCGGTGCCGTCAAACCTAGCTAATGTCTTGGGTTCAACGGCTAACATGCTAGGGGTTCCAATGCCGAAAGGTTTTGAGTCTAGGGTAACAACGGGCCAAGCCTTTGAAGGATTGATGGGTAATATTTTAGCGGAGAAACTCGCCGCTCAAAAAGGTCCGCAAACCGACAAGGACGCGGATCGCATGGCGCAGACGTTGGCTACCCTTAAAAACACACCCCAGGCCAAAATATTCTTGCTTGATGCGGCGAGTGCTTTAGCAAATAGGGATATTAAAAAGGCGGACTTTTATAGAAACTGGCGGGCAAACCCGGCTAATAAAGGGTCGATTGCCGGGGCTGAAAAGGCTTGGAATGAGAAGATCAGCAAGGTTCCCTTATTTGGTGTTAACAAAAATTCAAACCTTCCCGTCTTTTACGATCAATTTATGGATGCGGCAAAACAGGCTAATCCCGGCATGACCAATGAAGAAATTGAGGCGCAGTGGGTAAAACGCTATGGCGGATAACTTTGTAGACCCGTTCGACTCAGGGTCACCGCAGGCACCCCAACCGGCAGGCGGCCAATTTAATGACCCTTTCGACAATCCCCGACAGAGGGCAAGTATACCAATGCCCGATGAGCCCGACCAATGGAGTGTCGGGAATGTTCTCAGGCAATCTTTGGGCCAGGGGCTTGCTCTAGGTTTCGGGGATGAGATAGAGGGGCTTGTTCGTGGTGTTTACGAGGCCGCGACGACCGGGGGAAGTTACAAAGATGCCATAAATAAAGGAATTGATTACGCCAGAGCCCAAAATAAGGCTTTTGAAGAGCAAAACCCCAAGTCAGCTCTAGCCTTACAGATTGGCGGCGGACTTCTAACGGGCGTTGCTGGCGGCGCTCGCGCTTTATCAGCGAAGGGCCTGACAATGGGCCAGAAAGTGATGAGGGGCGCGGGTGTCGGTGGTGGTGTCGGTGGCGTCACCGGGGCGGGCACGGCAGAAGGCGGCGTTACAGAACGTGCCCTTCCAGCGGCAAGCGGTGCGGTTTTGGGGGCTACGGTGGGGGCGGCAATCCCCGTTGCCGCTGCTGGCGGTAAAAAAGTGTACAACGCCGCAACTCGGATGATTCCCGGCGGGGCAAATCGCCAAGCCAAAAACCTATTGAGAAATATTGCCGATGAGGATGGGCTAACACCACAAACCATTGAACGGCGTCTTTCGGGTATGGGTGATGAGTCGGTTATAGCGGATGTTGGTGGGCAAAACACCAGGGATCTTGCCCGGTATTCTGCCAATAAGTTTGGCGGGAAGCAGGCCCAAGAAATGCTCCGCGATAGAAATGTTGGACAGGGACCGAGAATCGCGCAGGCCGTGAATAAGGATTTATCGGATGTTCCGCTTGATGATTATATTGAGCAGGTCGGCAAGTCTCGGCGGGCTATGGCGAATAAAGATTATGGGCATATTTACGATGCCGAGATAGAATTAACGCCAGAGCTTAAAAAATTCATGGAGAATAAGGCGGTTCAAAAAGCGTATGGGGCCGCCAAGGATATTGCGGACGCGGACGGCGTTGATTTGCCGCCATTGTTCCAGCAGTTAGATGGTGGCGTTTCGTACTTAAAGCCAAACATGAGGACGCTCGACTATATCAAGCAATCTTTAGACGATATGGTTGATTCGTCTTACAGGGGCTCAAGTCCCAAGCCCAAATTAGGCAACGCTCTAAAGAATTTACGCGATGATTTTAGAGACCACCTAGATGAGCTAGTCCCTGAATATGCCCAGGTCCGGTCTACGTATGCCGGTCACTCTGCTTCAATGGAAGCGGCGGAACTTGGTTCGAAGTTTATTATGACCCCTCGATCTGTTAGCGCGAACACTATTAAAAAGATGGGAGAACACGAAAGAGAGTCCTTTCTTGTCGGTGTTGCGGATGCGCTAAAGTACAAGGTTTTATCGGCTCCCGATGGCGCGGATGCAACCAAGAGAATCTTTGGCAACCATCTTGCTCGAGAGCGCCTAAAGGCCGCTTTTGGCGGGAATGAAAAAGCCTATAAAAATTTCGAAAAAACAATTCTCAATGAAGTTTCAATGGCGGAAACAAACGCCTCTGTCAATATAGGGTCAAGAACGACGCCTATGGCGATGGACGAAGGGACGTTCGGCAAGGCTGCTGAATATATTGGCGATGCAACACTAGCGGCAAAGGGTAGCCCGATTCATGCATTAAGTATAATCGGTAGGGCAACGGAATCCTTAAAGGCCCCACCGGAGGCTGTCGCCAAGAAATTAACTAGATTGCTTTTGTCGCAAAGCCCGGCAGATAAACAAATGGCTATGGATATTCTTAAAAAGGGGCCGACTGTCGGGGGGAAATACAGTCGGTTTTTACTAGCACCGACCACGGCTGGCGGGGGCTATTTATCCGGCAGGTAGGTTATTTAAGGAATCCATATAGCCCTAGCCCGAGAATTGATAGCGGGACAAGGAATAGGATATAAACGTCAGCACCGGCGTCTTTTTCGTCCTTAACCCGAGACACTTTATATATACCACAAATAAACATGGCGGTTAGGAGATTGGCGGCCAGAACCGCTATTAGCGTAGGCATAATTTGCTGCATATCTGCATATTAGCGAATAATCTGACAAATTTCAAATAAAACACCCCCGCCGTGAGGCGGCACAGCCCTAAGATGGAGTAATACATGGCTTTTGACGGCTCAGGCGGCTTTTCCCGTCCGGTTTCCTCATATACATCAGGAACGGTAATAGACCAAGACAGCGTTAATTCCGAGATGGACGGCATCGCCACGGGTTTATCGACGTGCATCACGAAAGACGGGCAAACGACCGTATCCGCTAATATCCCGATGAATAGCAAAAAGTTTACGGGCTTAACAACCGGCTCCTCTGCGAGCGATAGCCTTAATTTAGGCCAAGCGCAGGCCGAGGCTTATACATGGTGTGGCACGGCGGGCGGTACGGCGGACGCGATTACATTAACACCAACTCCCGCAATTTCGGCCTATGCAGCCGGACAACGGTTCGTTTGGATCGCTGGCGCAAGCCCAAATACAGGAGCCGCTACCGTCAATATTTCAGGCCTTGGTACTAAAGCACTCCAGAACGATGGCGCGGCATTGGCTGCGGGGGATCACGCCGCGAATAAGATGTATATGGGGATTTACGACGGGACACAGTTCCAAATTCAGCGGTTTCGACTGGAGCCCGCAGCTTCCGATACTACCTCGGGTATTGTCGAATTAGCGACAACCGCAGAAACGACCACAGGAACAGACACAACTCGCGCCGTTACACCTGATGGCCTTCACGATATGACCTCTTTGTCTGGCGCGGCTTGGATGCTTGATGAAGATGATATGTCCTCCGATAGCGCAACGAAGGTTGCCTCTCAACAATCAATAAAAGCATACGTTGATACCTACGCAGTGCCTACATTAAGCACCGCGCAAGCGTCAACATCCGGGACGGAGATAGATTTTACATCGATTCCTTCATGGGTTAAGGAAATAAATATCCTTCTTTCGGGCGTTTCTCTTTCAGGCACCGACGATTTGTTGGTGCAAATAGGCGATTCGGGCGGCTTTGAAACATCCTCTTATGTTTCACAATCATTTGAATCGAACGGCGGGGCTGCTGTTGCCACTGGAACATCCACATCTGGGTTTATTGTAAATGCAGTTGGCGCTTCGGGCGCGGCAACGGGTGTGATAACGCTGCGCTTAATGAACTCTTCAACAAACTTGTGGATCGAGGACCATTCAGTTACCTATGGCACTGCCGGGACTTCTTCTAGGGGCGCGGGTTCTAAGGCACTTAGCGCCGCCCTTGATCGCGTTAGGATTACAAGAACAGGCACAGACACATTCGACGCCGGTTCAATCAATATCCAGTACAAATAAATGGAGCGCACAGGCGAAGGAAGACGGATGGGTACTATCACTGAAGATCAAATCATCCGTATAGCAGACGAAACGGCAGACCGGGCTGTTCGGAAATTTGCCTTTGGATTTGGGATAAACGCATCTGAGCCGATTGAAGTTCAAAAGGATATGGCCTTCCTTCGGAAAAAGAGGGTCTGCCACGATACGGGCGAACCGGCAATGGATAAGATGTGGGTTCGGAAGAAAAGAACTCAGGAAGAAACACAAAAGCCGTTCGTAAAAAGAACATTCATAGGTGCGATTATTGTTGCTGCTGTCTCCGGTATTTGGACGATTGCAAAGGGTGTTTGGGCGGCAATTGTTCCGTACATCCATTCAATACCAAAATGATTACCTGACAGCGATGTTAAGTTTTTTAATGGGGGTATTTATGCGCTATCTATTCGCTGTGGTTCTTTGTGCTTTTCTTTCGCCCCCGGTTCACGCTTTTGAACGTGGCGATATGGTGACGTTTCATTTTTTCTGCAAGGATTTAGGTGCAGCGGTCACGATAGCGAAGGCGCACGATGAAGATGATGGCGCTTTAGAAAAAACAATAATAACCTTTGTCCGCCGTGAAATGTGCGGATTTTCGCAAGCCCCGATCACAGCAATAATCGGTGATCGGCTTTTTACCCGTAAGAATCAGGGCGACATTGAAGTCTGGAATATCCAGGGGGCGCAAGAGTTTTACGCCTTGTTTCCGCGCGAGGAAAAGGACCCAGTTTGATGGATGAGGAAGAAGAAGACGGCAGCTTCTTCCCATCTCACCTTACCGGATACTTATACACAAACAGCGTTAGGCCCGATGAAGCTAGGCGGATTTTGTGTATTTATGCCGCAACCGTCTTAATGGGTACGGGTTCGGAAGACACATTAAGTGTTGCAAGATCCATAGAAATGTATATTAAGGGTGAAGAAAAGCCGAAACTTCAAAAGGTTAAGTAAACAACTTGGAGTCTCCGTATGAAGGCCAAGTGTGATGAAAAGCGTTTTATTGAACTAATTACGACAATCGGCCCCGCAAGAACGTCTGAGCAGTTAGATTGTTCTGTGCGAAGTGTATACAGGCGGCGGCGAAAGATCGAGGAAAGATTGGGGGTTAAACTCCCCTCCCCTCAAGAAAAGTCTGATTTATCAGAAATCTGCATCCCCACAGAATATCCACAAAGAATACAGGCCACGATAGAGAATGGTGTTGTCCTTGTAGGGTCTGATTCACACTATTGGCCGGACCTTATTACTCCGGCGCATAAGGGCTTTGTGGTCTTATGTAAGAAACTAAAACCTCGAATTGTTATAAAAAACGGGGATGAGTTTGACGGGGCGAGTATATCCCGCCATCCTAAGATCGGTTGGGAAGATGTGCCGTCAGTACATGACGAATTAGAAACCGTTCGCAAGAGGTTGAACGAAATCAAAAGAGCCGCTCCTGATGCTGATTTTATGTGGCCGCTTGGAAACCATGACGCGCGGTTTGAAACGCGATTAGCTACGGTTGCGAGTGAATTTGAAAAGGTTCGGGGCGTTCATTTGCAAGACCACTTCCCGGACTTTGCGCCTTGTTGGTCTGTGTGGATCAATGACGAGGTAATTATAAAGCACAGATATAAGGGCGGGGAACATGCCGCATTTAATAATGTCGTAAAATCAGGGAAAACCATTGTCACGGGTCATGTGCATAGGCTTTTAGTGAGGCCGTTCCATGATTATAATGGTGTAAGGTATGGCGTTGAGTGTGGTACGTTGGCGGATAACTTCGGGCCTCAGTTTGTGAATTACACCGAAGACAACCCAACGGATTGGCAATCGGGGTTTGCTGTTCTTACGTTCAAGGATGGGAAATTGCTGCCGCCTGAATTAGCCCACGTTTATGGCGATAAGATAGCGTTTCGCGGGGAGTTGATTGACGTATGATTGAGCCAAAAATAATTCTTAATAATGCGACATCGGCTATTTACGGCGATAGGCACGAAACACACGGCAGCTTTAGAGAGTGTTTCGATTTACAGGCAAAGTTAATTTCTGCTTATTTGGGTGTGGAGGTAACGCCGGTAGATGTTTGCATGATTATGGACCTTGTGAAGACGGCCAGAATTAAATCAGGCAAGCCAATTAAGGACCACTTTGTTGACAAAGCCGGATATTCGGCCCTTGCTGCCGGGGTTATTGATGAAGATGAATGAATCGAGAAAAATAGAGGTTTTTTATTTGCCGGAAACCGGCAAGGTTCGTGTGGTTGTTGACCATGACGGCGGTAGCGTTTCTTTCACGATTTCCCCTGAAAAATGGAATAAATTGGTCGTTGATACGTCTGTTATGATGGCGGAGATGAGGCGTGAAAAATAGCCTTCTTTACTGGCTTGGTATACCGGGCGCTATTGTTGCGTGTGTGACGGCTGTTTATGCAGCAACAGATTATATGGGCGTCCGGCCTGTTATGGTGCGAGAGTTAAATAAGCTTGAAACCGTTGTTTCCGCTAATCAACAGGGTGTCCAACTGATTCAATGGCAGATACTAGACCAGCGCAGGAAAACTAAGGGATTATCGCCGAGTGATATGGTTATTTATTGCAGATTATCCAAGGAATTAGGCTTTGCGGGAAAGGGTTGCTCAAAATGAAGATAAAACCGGGCGTGAGAATTTTTGGTATTCAGCCGCCAATAGCCACGGCGATGGTTATTGTTGATGATGCTTACAAGAAATACGGCGCGGAATTGGTTATTACGTCAGGGTCGGAAGGGCGGCACAGCCCTAATTCGCTGCATTATTGCGGTTTAGCTTTTGATGCTAGAACGAAAAACCTACCATCGGGGGTGGATCGTGCCAGTCTTCTGGACTTAATCAGAACATCGCTAGGTCCGGCTTTTGATGTTATTGACGAAGGCAATCATTTACACATAGAACTAGACCCTAAAAAGGAGTTTTAGATGAAAGCATTGTTTGGTTTTTTACCGAAAGTCGTTGGGAAGGGTGCCGCTTTTGTGGCTCAATACGCTCAGAAGAAACCCGGCGAAACAAATGTTATGGGGTATCTCGCTATGGCAGCCGGGGCTTATTTCGGTGTCGATAAGGCGGATATGATTAAGGTATTGGAGGGGCTTATCAGTCTGTTAAAATGAAGCGTATAAAAACATGGC
>Ga0181591_10000466_pt1 | contig 32333 bp, 34 predicted proteins | sample 071ome_33_FD_133757 | JGI IMG/M metagenome (GOLD analysis project Ga0181591, IMG submission 133757) | Coastal salt marsh microbial communities from the Groves Creek Marsh, Skidaway Island, Georgia - 071412AT metaG (megahit assembly) | ecosystem: Environmental > Aquatic > Marine > Intertidal...
AGTGTAAGCCTTGAAGTGGCTGAAATGGTTCTAGCGCATCGTCCAACCTCTAAGGTAGTCAGGGCTTATGAGCGGACAGATTTTCTCGATCAACGCAGAGACATCATGGAGAAATGGGCCACATTCTTACTTGGTTAAGTTAATTATTGATGCACCTTATGCAGGTGCAAATCCTGCCCCAGCAACCACAGTTACCTGCACCCTCTTGGAATTATCCAGGGGGTGTTTGTTTTTTGGCGCCATGCCTAGACTTAGGCGCATCATCAAATCTCGGATCAAGGATCCGCTGGGCCTCACCTTCGGGGTCGTCATATTGATTATCGCCGACAGACCAGACAAAAGCGGCAAGCCCGACCAGGCCCAGCAAAAGGGACAGGGGTATAAGTGTCAGAAGAACCGTCATCTGCCCGACTCCCCGGGAGTTTTTCGAAGTTCAAATGCCCCTTCTGAACCCAGCCCCGGCCTCACGGCATTCAGCACCACGGTGATCGATGATGCGGACATGGCAATGGCTGCGAGGAGAGGTGTCGCCAGTCCGGCAAAGGCAAGCGGCAGGGCAATCAGGTTGTAGAGCGCAGCGGCAGTAAAATTCTGCAAGATCCGGCGCCTGGCGTTTTTCGCAGTATCGAGCAGATACGGAAGCGCTTTCAACTGCCCTCCGAGAAGGACGACGTCTGCGGTAGCGCGGGTGGCATCGAGCGCTGAAGCCGGTGCCACCGCCGCATCAGCTGCCGCCATGGCTCCGGTATCGTTGAGCCCGTCCCCCACCATCAGCACCGATGCGCCTTTGGCCTTCATCGACTTGATGAAATCCTGCTTTTCCAAAGGCGACATGCCGGCATGATGCAAGACAAAGCCTAGCCGGCCAGCCATGGCGGAAGCCGCGTGTTCAGTATCTCCGGTCAGAAGAATGCGCTTGATACCTTTTTTATCAAGACGGGCCAGCATGGGCACGACCTCAGGCCGGATTTCCTCGGCAAAATCAAGCCATCTGACCGCGCCCCGGCCAATCCGGAAACCAAGACGCCGATCCCAGTTTTCTTTCCCCTTTTTGCCGCTGATCCATTCAGGCCGTCCGAGTTTGAGCGTTTTGCCGTTGAACCTGGCCTTCATGCCGCAACCCGGCACCTCGGTAATGGATGAAGGTTCAAGTCTTGCACCTCTTGGCGGAGGAAGGGCATCCGTAATAGCAATGGCAAGCGGATGCCTTGATGCCGAAGCCAGTTCAAGGAGCAGATCCTGTTCCGTATCCTGCCATCCATCAAGGCTTTCTGGCCTGAATCTTCCATTGGTCAAGGTGCCGGTCTTATCGAAGATCACCGTATCAATCTCAGCCAGCCGTTCAAGTGCGGATGCGTTTTTGAGCAAAACCCCATGGGAAAACAACTGCCCGCTTGCCGCGGTAATCACCGCCGGTACCGCAAGTCCCAATGCGCAAGGGCAAGTGATGATCAGCGCCGCAATCGCGATAGTCAACGCATGATACGTATCGCCTGTCACCCACATCCAGAAAGCAAAAGCCACCAGCGCCAGTATATGCACAAGCGGGGCATAAATCGCCGCAGCACGATCAGCAAGGGAGCTGTAGCGATGGCGGCCACGTTCGGCAATGTCTACCAGATCGATAAACTGGTTGAGAAAACTGTCCCTGGCGGATTTTGTGACCCTGATCTCAAGCAGGCCATTAAGGCAGGTCTCCCCGGCATAGACTTCTGCCCCCGGGGTAAGAGAGAGGGGCACAGATTCACCTGTCAGAAATGACCGGTCAATATCTGCTTTCCCCGTGATGATCATCCCATCGGCCGGGATACGCTCACCCGGCCTGGTGACAACCACCATTCCGGGGACCAGGGCTGAAACATCAATCTCAATGATCTTGCCGTCTTTTTTCTGGTAAGCCATCGGCGTTTGCATTCGCGCCAGCTGGGCGGCGGCAGAACGTGCCTTCTGCCGGGCTTTGAGATCAAGGTAACGTCCTGCCAGCAGAAAGAACGTGAGGGACAATGCCGCATCGAAATAGGCATGGGCACCGCCCGTCAGGGATTCATAAAGGGACATCATCGCGGCAAGTACAATGGCCAGTGAAATCGGCACGTCCATATTGAGCCGGGCTACCTGAAGGGCACGCATGGCATTTACCAGAAATGGCTGCGCGGAATAGATCAGGATCGGCAAGCTTATCAGGGCCGAGACCAGATGAAGGAACTGCCGGGTTGCCGCATCCGCCCCGGACCAGACCGACACCGACAGAAGCATAACATTCATCATTCCGAAGCCTGCCACAGCAAGTCTTTTCAGCATCGCATCCGCTGGCATGCCGGTATTGGCCTGGAGTTGGGCAGGGTCAATGGCATCGGCGTCAAATCCGATGCTGGCCATGTCATTTATCAGGTCAGAGACAGCAATGTCCTTTCTTGCCATCACACGCAATTCCTTGCGCGACAGGTTCACCCGGGCCCAAGAAACCCCGGCAAGCGCATTCATATGACGTTCGATTTTCCCGATACAACCGGCACAATGCATCGATGGCACATGAAGGATATGTGCTCGCAATGGCGTATCCCCGGCCTCATCCAGGGGCGGGTGACCTGCGATTGCCGATGGCTCTGCAGTCATTGCACCACCACGGAGTGACGTTCCGAAAACAGCGTGCCATCTTCAGCAACGGCATCGATGAAAATCACCTTATTGCCGCTCTCCAGTTTAACTGGGGCAACAAAACGATCACCTTGCCTGCGTGGAACGATCACCTGATCGTCGCGCGATGTTGTTGCACTGCCGACACGGATGGTAACACTATGTAGCTCTGCCGGCGATCCGTCCTCTTCTGTAACGCGAAGCGTCACCATGCTGTGATCAACAATTAACTGGCTTTCCCAGCCGAGCGCTTCCTGGGCCTTTCGTCTGGTGTCAAACTGCTGGCTGGCAATATAAGGGTTCGGAACGTCAAGCCCCGGGAAACTTCCACGGGCAAAATAGGCCAGGGTCAGATTGGCTGAAATGACGATCCCGAAGGCCCCGGACATGATCAGAAAAAAATGCCAGCCGGAAAATTTCACTTTACCTTTAGTCATTGTTTTTCTCCGTTGAAGATGCTTTTGACGAAATGTTTTCTGGCGTCGTCTTTACCGGCAACCCAGAATGTTATGGATGTGGTTGCGGTCGAGGCGGACAGACTTTCAGGTGATGCCAGGACATAGACGCGTTGCAGATAGGTGCTGTCTGCCGCCACGGTTACCGATGGTTGCCGATTGCCGCCCAAAGACAGTTCCAGATCAGAAAATTCGCTGTCAATGCCGATGGTAAAAGACTTTACCCCGGGGGATTTGTTGCGAAGCCGCAGCTCATAAATATTGCGGATCGTGCCATCGGCCAGCGTCACAAAGACCGGATTGCGCACCGGTGCAACGCTGAATTCAAGATCAGAACGGACAAACAGCCCATAGACCAGCGCAACACCGATAAGCGACCAGATCACGGTATATAGAATTGTCCGCGGGCGGAAAATATGCCGCCATGCCGGGCGCGGCTTTCCTCCGGCCTTTTCATTGGCTTCATCAGAAAGAGCCATGTAGTCGATCAGGCCGCGCGGCTTGCCAAGGCGGCGCATGACATCATCGCATGCATCGATGCAAAGCGCGCAGGTGATGCATTGCAACTGCTGGCCGTCGCGGATATCGATCCCCATCGGACAGACATTGAAACAGGCATTGCAGTCCACGCAATCGCCGTGGGCTTCAGCATCCAGCTGGCGCTGATGCCTTGCGCGAGGCTCACCCCGCCAGAAACGATACCCGATGGTGAGTGTATCCTCATCCATCATCGCGGCCTGAATCCGTGGCCATGGGCACATATAGGTGCAAACCTGTTCACGCATGAATCCGCCAAAGACAAAAGTCGTGGCGGTCAGAACCCCAATCGACGCCCAGGCAACGGGTGGTGCTGTCCCGGCCAAAAGCGAGGTTGCCAGACTCGGGGCATCGGCAAAATAAAATACCCAAGCCCCCCCTGTCAGCACTCCGATCAACAGCCAGAGAGACCATTTCACGAAGCGCTTTGCAATCTTGCCAAGGTCCCATTTCCGGTTCCACAGGCGGATACGGGCATTGCGGTCGCCATCAATCCAGCGTTCGACGAGAATGAACAGATCGGTCCAGACTGTCTGCGGGCAGGCATAGCCGCACCAGACCCGGCCCAGTGCCGAGGTGAACAGAAACAATCCGATCCCTGCCATGATCAGGAGACCTGCCACGAAGTAGAATTCATGCGGCCAGATTTCGATCCAGAACATGAAGAAGCGGCGACCGGCCAGATCCACCAGCACCGCCTGATCCGGCATGTCGGGCCCGCGGTCAAACCTGATCCATGGTGTGAGGTAGTATATCCCCAGCGTCACTCCCATGATCCACCATTTCAACGTGCGGAAGCGGCCTTTAACCCGGCGTGGAAAAACAGGTTCATGCGCCGCGTATAAAGATGGGGTTGAGAGTTTCCTTGTCATGGTTGATGCTGTCTATTCCCCACCACCAAGTTGATGGATGTAATAGGTAACCTGACGTATCTGCGCTTCGGTGAGGCGATCCTGCCAGGCCGGCATCATTCCTTTGCGGCCGTTGGTGATGGTCTCGGCCACGGCTTTCTGACTTCTGCCATAGAGCCAGATCCTGTCGGTAAGGTTTGGCGCACCAAGATCGCGGTTGCCCCTGCCTTCCGGTCCGTGGCAATCGGCGCAGTTTTCGGCAAATATCTTTCGTCCGCTATTGACCAGTGACGGGTTATGGGTGCTGCCTGCAATCGACAGGACATAATGCGTCACATCAGCGATTTCCGGGCGTTCAAGAATTTCGCCGAAAGCCGGCATTTCAGAGAACCTGGTGTCGTCGTCACCTTCCTGGCGAATCCCGTGACGGATGGTCAGGTGAATATCGCCGAGGCTTCCGCCCCAAAGCCAATCGTCATCCAGGAGATTGGGGTACCCTTTTGCCCCGGCGGCTCCAGCCCCATGGCACTGCGCACAAAATGTCTTGAAGACAGCCGCCCCTCCCGTTGCCGCATAATGCGCCAGATCAGGCCTCGCGCTGATATCGTCAAGCGCAGTGGAGACAAGTGCCGTATCAAGCGGGGCATTGGCTTGGTTGTAATGGTTGATATCCTCTTCGAGCGATGCGCGGGAATCATAGCCGATAAGCCCCTGGGTTGCCTGTTTCAGAAGGGGAAAGGCCGGATAGACCACCATATAGGCAAGCCCCCAGATGACGGTTGCGTAGAAGGTCCATAGCCACCAGCGGGGCAGCGGGTTGTTGAATTCCCGGATTCCGTCCCATGAATGGCCTGTTGTTTCGATTTCCTTTTCCCCGGCGGGTTTCACCTTTTTGTTATCAGGGCTCATTTGTCGCCTCCATCTTTGTCGGAAGACATATCAGGTGCTTTCTCATTGCTAAGGGGCAGGGTTGCTATTTCCGCGTGAACACCGGAACTGCCTGGCCGGAAGGTGAAGATAACAACACCAACGAAGATCAGCACCATCAGCAGTAATCCCCAGCTGTCCGCAAATGTACGAAGCAAATCATATTGAGACATGGCTCTGCCCTCCTACCGGCTTTCATCCGGGGTAAAGGTTGAAAAATCGACCAGCGTGCCAAGCATCTGCAGATAGGCCACAAGCGCGTCCATTTCCGTGATACGAGGATTGCCATCAAAATTGCGGATGCTGAGTTTTCCGTAGCGAGATGTCAGCCCGTCGGTATCCGCATCAGGATCGAGCTGTGCGACAAGATCTGCTTCGGCATTGGCGATCATCTCATCTGTATATGGCACACCGACAAGGTGGTGGGTTTCCAGCAATGGCCTGACCCCGGTGTAATCAAGGTCACGTTCCAGAAGGAAGGCGTATTTCGGCATGACGCTTTCGGGAACTACGGATTGCGGGTCTGTGAGATGGTCCACATGCCATTCATCGGAATACCGCCCGCCAACACGAGCAAGATCCGGCCCTGTTCGCTTTGATCCCCATTGGAACGGATGATCATACATGGACTCAGCGGCCAGACTGTAATGACCATACCGTTCAACTTCGTCACGAAGCGGGCGGATCATCTGGCTGTGACAGGTGTAACATCCTTCGCGGATATATATGTCCCGGCCCTTCAGCTCAAGCGGCGTATACGGGCGCATGCCCCTGACCTTTTCGATGGTGTTCTCAAGGTAAAAGAGCGGTACGATTTCAATGATGCCGCCAACAATCACTGCCAGAAAGCTGAAGATCAGCAGCAGGGTTGCATTTTTTTCCAGTATCTTGTGCCGGTCGATAAGGGCCATCTTACTGCTCCTGAACGGTTGCTGTTTGAAGGGGGCTGGTCCTGGTCTTGCCGGGGTTGACGGTCTTCCAGAGGTTGAACACCATGATCCCCGCTCCTGCCAGATAGAGTATCCCGCCGAACCCGCGTACCAGATACATCGGGAATTTTGCGCTCACCGTATCGGCAAAGGAATTGACAAGGAAACCCTGGGCATCCACTTCACGCCACATCAGCCCTTCCATGATACCGGTCACCCACATCGAGGCGGCATAGAGAACAATGCCGATGGTGGCGAGCCAGAAATGCCAGCTGACGAGACGAAGAGAGAAAAGACCTTCTTTCTGCCACAGCCGCGGCACAAGGAAATACAGCGCGGCAAAGGAAATCATCCCGTTCCAGCCCAACGCCCCTGAATGCACATGGCCGATTGTCCAGTCGGTGTAATGGCTGAGGGCATTGACGGATTTGATGGACATGACCGGGCCTTCGAAAGTCGACATGCCATAAAAGCCGATGGACAGAACCATCATGCGCAGCACCGGATCCGTCCGCAATTTGTCCCAGGCTCCGGAAAGTGTCATCAGGCCGTTGATCATCCCGCCCCAGGATGGCATCCACAGCATGATGGAAAACACCATGCCAAGGGTCTGTGCCCAGTCCGGCAGTGCCGTGTAATGAAGATGATGTGGCCCTGCCCAGATATAGAGAAAGATGAGCGCCCAGAAATGAACGATCGACAGTTTGTAACTGTAGACCGGGCGTTCAGCCTGTTTGGGCACGAAATAATACATCATGCCGAGAAAGCCCGCCGTCAGGAAAAATCCGACCGCGTTATGCCCGTACCACCATTGTGTCAGGGCATCCTGAACACCGGCAAAAAGCTGCACGGATTTCGAACCATAGAAAGATACAGGGACGGACAGGTTATTGACAAGATGCAGCATCGCCACGGTGATGATGAAGCTGAGATAAAACCAGTTGGCGACATAGATATGCGGCTCGCGACGTTTCAGGATGGTGCCGAAAAACACCGCCAGATAGGCAACCCACACAATCGTCAGCCAGATATCGGTATACCATTCCGGCTCGGCGTATTCTTTGGACTGTGTCGCGCCAAGCAGATAGCCGGTCGCGGCCATCAGAATGAAGACCTGATATCCCCAGAAGACAAACCAGGCCAGATTGCCGCCCCAGAGTCGTGCGGCCGATGTGCGCTGGACCACATAGAACGACGTCATGATCAGCGCATTGCCGCCAAAGGCAAAGATCACCGCCGAGGTGTGCAGTGGCCTGAGGCGGCCGAAGGTTGTATAGGGAAGATCAAGGTTTAACTCGGGAAAAGCGAGCTGAAAAGCGATATAGACACCGGCAACAAATCCGATAATGCCCCAGAAGGATGTTGCTATAACTCCTGCCCGGACAACATCATCCATATATTGTGACTGGTCCGGCGCAACGCGTTCCGACCCGGAAAAGACATCTTTCAAAAGCCAGATTGCCGCCGCCAGAAACAGGATGGTCATGGCAACCTGATAAGGCAGATCTTCCGCCATGATCACGCACCAGCCCAAAGCCGCGACAGAAAATACCAACAAGAGATTGATGATTGTTTTGCCCATTTGCTCTTCCCCCTGTTCAGCACCGGGGTGTGGCGATAAGGCCGCAGATCTGCCCGGTCAGAACGCATTATGGGAAAATGAGCTGTCTTAAACCTTGATATGAATCAAATTTCCGGGAGGGGGTGGCGGAAATCTTTTTCCGGAGCTAGGGCAGAACACTGCCGCTGTAATCATCACCGGCTTCGACCAGAAGGCGGCGGAGATCCGGTATCGTGATATGACGTTGCCCCTGGACGTGGATCACGCCGTCCTTGCGCAGGGCGCTGAATTGCCGGCTGACGGTTTCAATGGTGAGGCCCAGGTAATCCGCAAGGGTTTCACGGGTCAGCGGCAGGGTGAAGTCCAGTGCCTCATTGGCATCACTGCCGGAAAGAGACTTGTTTTTCATGGCTATCATAAAGAGCAGGGTCGCAATCTTCTCCCGTGCGGATTTCCGGCCAAGCAGAAGCATCCACTCTCTTGCAGCGTCCAGCTCGTCCATGGTCATTTCAAGGAGTCGCGGGCCAAGCGCGGGCGAGGTGGCCAGAAGTTTTTCAAAGGCGTTGATCTCAAACCGGCACATGGTGACTTCTGAGGATGCGGTAATATCATATTGCGCAACCCTGGCTCCGGGGCGGCCGATAAAATCACTGGGCAGCAGTATCCCCATGATCTGGCGGCGCCCATCCTCAAGACCTTGCGAAATTGATGCAACACCCGAGACCAGAGTCCCCACATGGCTGACCGGTGCCCCTGTATAGGTGATCATCTCCCCCTTGGAATAGGTGCGATACGATTTCATCTGGTCGAGAATGTTTAATTCATCAGACGCGCATCGCGAACAGATGGCCTGACGTTGGATGGGGCACGCGCCGCAGTCTTTTACCACGGCCATATTCCAGGTTGATTCTGACGGTTTCATTTTATGTCGACAAGTTTGACTTCGATCAAAGTTTTCATTGAACCCATCGTTATTTTAACAGCATGAATAATGTTTCGCAATTTACCAAAAGCCGCGCTCTTGAAAAAAGAGTGCCGCGCTACACAAGTTACCCGCCGGCCAACCACTTCAACGGATCGGTGAATGCGGATTGCATGGCGGGTTGGCTGGCGGCCGCCCCCGCCGCTAGCCGCATTTCTCTTTACGTGCATATACCCTTCTGCCGTGATCTTTGCTGGTTCTGTGCGTGCCGCACCCAGGGCATCAGACGCCGCATGGATCCGCTTGATCATTATATCGATGTCCTGAAATCTGAAATTGATATGGTTGCGGACTTGCTCGACCCGTCTGTCGTGATAGAAAGTCTGCACCTCGGCGGCGGCACGCCAACCCTGTTGCCCCCGCCGCTGATAGTTGATTTGCTGAATCATCTCAAATCCCAGTTCAGGTTTGACACGGATTATGATCTTGCGGTTGAGATTGATCCGACCGAGATTGACCAGAGCCGGATGGATGTGCTGATTGAAGCCGGATTGTCCCGCGCCAGTGTCGGCGTTCAGGATTTCAACCCCCTCATCCAGAAGGCCATCGGGCGGCCACAGAGTTTCGGGCAGACGAAAGACTGTTTTGACATGCTTAGGGCCGGACAGGTGAACAGCATAAATATCGATCTTCTTTATGGCCTGCCGCACCAGACGCCCACAAGTTTCGGCAACACGGTTGAAAAGGTTCTCGCACTTGATCCTGACAGGGTGGCGATGTTCGGGTATGCCCATGTCCCGTGGATGGCCCCCCGCCAGAAACTGATTGATGACGCCACACTGCCGGATGGGGCTGCCCGGTATATGTTGCTGGAAAAGGGACGGCAATTATTTGCCGGTCACGGGTATGAACCCGTTGGCATCGATCATTTCGCCAAACCTCAAGACCCGCTGGTCAGGGCTGTGAGAGATGGTCTGCTTCGCCGCAATTTTCAGGGCTATACCGATGACCAGTCGAGATTTCTGATCGGCCTCGGTGCTTCGGCCATTTCAAGCCTGCCTCAGGGTTATGCCCAGAATGCCGGCGGCACCCAGGCCTATCTCGAAATGATCAGAAGCGGAACTCTTGCCACCAGCCGCGGCCACAGGTTCAGCGACGAAGACCAACTGCATGGCTATGTGATTGAACAACTGATGTGCCGGTTTAGCATCTCACTTGATGACATCAGGCAGAGGTTTGGCTCAACGGCGGAGCAACTCTGTTGCGATATCGCCCGGAACGCCCGCAAGATCGGCCTTGACCGCATGGATGATGACACCGCCAGTGACGTCTATGCAATCACAGAAGAGCCGCATTTGACCGCAAGACTGGTCGCCCGGTATTTTGATCAGTATGTCGCCTCTGAAAAATCACACAGCCTTGCTGTCTGAAAAAGCCAGTTGCGGACAAGATTGGTGTTATAAAGACACAGATCAGGATGATGTATGCGCAGCACGATCATGGCTGAGCGGGCCGCCTGATGAGGGGGGATACCCCGCGCCAGCAGATTCCGGAATGCCGCCTTAACGGGGGTGTTCACATGTTTGGCAACAAGCCCGGGTGATTTTGGAGCAAGGCGGCAGTCCATGCAAATCTGTTCTGCTCGAAATCTGAAGCAGGGCATCAGGATCGGGCCTTGTCTTCAGATGGCAGGGCGGATTTCGGTAGGTTCAGCGGCTCATGTCTGCTGAGTGTATACGAGACCTGCAGATACATAAACACCAGCATGAAAATGAAAAACGCGGCAAGTACCATCGCGAGATAATAGAATTGTGTATCCATTACTGATCTCCCTTCAAAGCAATCAAGATTTTCTCAAAACTAAGATTGCCTTGTTGTCATCACTTTGATCGAGATCAATTTTTTCCAATAAAATTTGTGTTTTTCTGGTGTTGTAACCGACAACACACGGAGTATTACGATGAAAATCGCGGTTTTGATATCAGCGGCTCAGACTTTTCCGAAGTATCAGCTCACCAATGCCATCAGTCTGGCCACGGCGCTTGATACATCAATTACAGGTATCATCACCAGTGAACAGGGCCTCGACTATTACCCCATGGGTGAAGGCGGCATGATCGATGTGGTGCAGGAGCGTATCGAATCGGCCGAAAAATGTATCACGGGATGCGTGGAGGAATTCAGGTCGTTATGCGAGACCCATGGTATTGCTCAGGAATGGTACGCTAAGCACGGTTTCATCCGGCATGAATGGCCTGCATTGTCCCCCTATTTTGATCTGGCGGTTGCGACGGCACCTTTTTCCGCTCCCGAACTGGCAAATACAGGCATTTCGGCCACGATGCAAATTGCCAGTGCAACGAAGATCGGCGGATTTGACCGCCGGTGTGTGATCGCATGGGATGGTTCCATGGCGGCTGGCCGGGCGGTTCGCGCTGCTCTGCCGCTTCTGCCTCGTTTTAAGGAGGTTGAGGTTATCACCATTGATGCCAAAAGCCGTTCTCTGCCAACAGATATCGGCAGTTATCTTGCGGCACATGATATTGAGGCCAGTATAACAAGTGAAGTCAGCGGCGATGCAACTGTCCCTGAGTTGATCATGGAACAGGCAAGACATGCCGATCTTCTGGTGATGGGAGCTTATGGCAGTTCAATGATGATCGAAAAGATCTTTGGCGGTGTCACGGAAACCGTATTGAGCGAGTGTACAACACCGGTCCTTTTCGCGCATTAAAGCCTGAAAAGATGAGCATTCTCTCTCGGAACCAGCTTAACCATCTGGGGTGTATATAATCTGGTGGTTACCGAAACCATTCGGCATGGCAGGACGTGTCGCCCAAGATAGAAATAGATTGTTATTGGGGGGCTTAATCTGGAAACATCTGTTCCTAAACTAGCAGACAGCGCTGTCATTCCATCTTGTGTCTTAAAAAAGCCTGCCTTTGTAGTGGCCGGAAAGGATATTTCTACGTGCCTGATACTAAGAAGGTGCCCAGATATTTGGGTTATTAAATTCCTGTGCCGGGTCTGCCTTGCTTCAGGCTGTCTAGCCCCATTTTTCAGCACCAGTAATTTTATCACTCTATAATAAGGTTTCTGGCACTGGAGGGCTCATTCCCATTCCTCGATAGGGTCTGATCCGGTTGTATTGCTTGCGCCACACATTAATCACAGTCTGTGCTTGTTTTGTGCTGTGGAACCATTCGGCGTAAAGGAGTTTTCGTCTATAACCTGGGTAGACTAACCCTAGCTAGTCTATGGTTTTTGGCACTAAACTAGAGCTGTCTCACAATGGTATGAAGCTTTTCAGCATTGCAAAATCAAGGTGCAAGTAACGGCGGTTGCACGCCCCCGCAATCATGACGACCCATCAGGACATCTACCCTATGATTGATATTGCACCAATGTAAACTTTCCTAAAACCAGAAGCCTCGCCACGATGATTTGTCCTGATATTTCAAAACAAATACCATTCGAAATTGATTATCCCAGACTATACCGGAATATTTCATCATTTTATAATTGAACATGCTTTTCTAATTTCATAAGCTTGTATTTACCCCATGTCATGTTATAGGGGGAATGCAGTGACTGGAAATTTAACAAAGTTTTTTGAATCAACAGATCAACAATATTTCTTCGCCGGATACATCACCAACAAAATTCTGGATGGTATTGCATCGGGTATCGAAGACGTTATCTCCTGCCAGCCTCTAACGCAAAAAAAATACCGCAAGATCTTTTCCATTTATGTGGAAATGCTCCAGAACATTCTTTTCTATTCCGCCCGGCGGGTTGAGATAGAAGATGGCGGTGATGCGGCGTATGGCGCGATTGAAATCGGCCTTGATGGTGAATTGGTCTCGATTACTGCGGTTAATCCCATAACAGACCGTCAGTATGAAAAACTGAAGGCGATCATGGATCATATTTCCTCCAGTACCGAGGAAGAAATCACCGCTACCTACAAGCAGAAAATGATGGACAGTTTTGATGACGCTGAAAGCCGGGGGGGCGGCCTTGGCTACTATGATATCGCCAGACGAAGTGCCAAGCCGATTGCCTGCGACTTTCCGGAAGGTGACGATGGCCAGAAACTGTTCCGGATCATGGCCTGGATCTGAAGAGGGAGAAAGTCATGGAAGTTCTTGCCAGCGCGACACCAAAAACACCGGAAATAACCTATGATGAAGCCGGTAAGCGCATCCTGATATCTGGCCGCTCCTATCCGGAAGATCTGCATGCTTTCTGGGATCCCATTATCGCTAAATTAGAGGAAATCATCCTCTCCAGCGACAGTATCCTGATTCAGTTTGATCTTAATTATCACAATAGTGGCTCTACCCGTATCATCCTCAACCTCATCAAATTCTGTGAGTCGGATCAGGCATCGGGATGTGATGTCAGCATCGAATGGCAATTTGATCCCGATGATGAGCAGACCGAGGAGCAGGGGGAGGATTACCGGGATATCTGCACAAAAATTGACTTCAAGATGGTTCCTACAGAGTAAATGCAATGCTTGGCTACCGAGTGCTGAAAAAAGGTGAAACACTTTATTCCGAAGGCGAGAGTGCTGACGTTATATTCATCATCGAGGATGGCACGGTAGACCTTCAAACAAAGACAGGAAACTTCAATTACGAAAAGGGCGATATTCTTGGCATGTTTGATTGCTGCATCGGGCGGCCGTATTCCGCCACCGCCGTTGCCAATGATGAAGCAAAGTTGAAGATGATCTCAAAGCAGGAACAGGTGAACAAGCTGGACGGGACACTCACCTATAAAGTTCTGCAAGCCTTTATGAAGAATACCGATGCCGCAGCCCCGGGGAGATGGTCCTAGATGGAAGTCAAGCATATCTTCAACCGGGAAATTCTGGCCCAGATGAACACCAACCTTGAGGAGATTTTTGTGGTCAAATCAGGCCGGCTTGTGCTGATGGATGCGGATGAAAATATCCTTGCTTCCTTTGGGCCGAGTTCCACCTGCGGCCTTGATGAAATCATGGAAGACAGGAATCTTGAGGGAAACCTCTATGCCAGCGGAACGACCAGCGTGCTGGCCATCGGCTCAGATATTATCAAATCCGAGTTGAATGATATCGACGATGATACGCGAAGCCTGCTCACAGGTGTGCAGAAAATGGTCGATAAGCACAAAAAGAAGAAATAGCTCCGCTACTTCCGGATGATGGCCAGAATGGTGCGGTCATCAAGGGGGGGATTATCCCTGGCATATTTTTCCAGATCAGCAAAAAAAAGATCAACGGCCTTGGCCGCGCTGATCGAGCCTGTATCAAGGCTCTCGCAATAGCGCATGAAACGTTTCTTGCCATAGCCAAATTGCTTCTCGCCGCCGGGTTGATCAAAAATTCCGTCGGTGCACATGACGATCATGTCACCTTTTTTCTTGAGCTCGAGTTGCTGTTCGGAAAATTCAAGTGACTCGCTGATATATCCGATGCTGGTCTTATCCGATGATGTCATTTCGATCTGGCCGGACTGCCTGACGAAAAGCGGCTGCTTGGCGCTGGCCCAGCTCACTATTGGCGATGCTTTTCCAACAATCATCAGAATGGCATCAGCCCCAAGCTGAATATCCTTCTCACCTCCGGTCCGTTCGGCCAGCCCTTCGATGAAATTCTCATGAATACATGAAAGCCATCTCCCGGCACCGTCCTTGGCTTTCAGCCGTGTTGCCGCGTTGCGTACCGCGCTGGCGAGCAGCATGGAGGCCAGCGCACCCGGTACGCCATGCCCGGTCGCATCGGCAAAGAAAATGATGTACCCATCTTCTGCATCTATTCCGGCGTAATAGTCACCGCCGATCTGGGCCAGTTGACGTTGTTCGGCGGCAATATCAAAAGGTGAGGTGGCAAACGCCTGATCAAGACCGGTCAAACCGCTCAGGATCATCGCGCCATAATCAAGGCTCTGGTTGATCTCATGGTTTTTCTCCGCCAGTTCCTCGGCTTGCTGGCGTAGCATATTACCTCGATTTTCCAGATCTTCTGCCATCTGATCAAAGGCCCCCGAAATCTGCTCAAATTCAGGTGCGGATCGCATTTCACCGATCCTCAGGCTTTCTTCCCCTTGCCCAAGACGGCTGAAAGCCTGGATAATACGGCTGATCGGGCGCTGGATCATCAGGCGCTGTTGCACCAGCATGGCCAGCAGCATCATGGCCATAAGACTGGCTATACCGCCCGCAATGATGACATTAAATTCACGAATATTCTGGGTGATAAAGAAATCGGTGAAATAGACTTCAGCCTCGCCCAGAACCTTGATCTGGCGGCGAATAGGCTGTTTGTGCATAAAAAGTCCAGGGTTATCGGCAACACAGGCTTCGTCCGGCCAGTGTTCCACCACCTTACCCTTTTTGATCTTGATCGTGACGCAGGTCACTTCGGGTGTGCCAGCAAAGGCCGAGATGATGGACCTGATCATCCCCATGTCACCACTTTTTATGGCGGGGATCATGGCCCTGGAAAGCCGCACACTGGCTGTGGCAATTTTCACCGAGAGCTTTTCACGTTCATAGTCATAGGCAAAACGCTGATAAAGCTGGCTGCCGCCAACCCCAAGGATTGACGCACAGACAACCATGACAAGAAAACTGCGAATGGCGAGAGAAGGTTTTGGCCACCTGCTCATGAAACTTTCCATTCGCAGATCCGTTCAACGTCACGGTCTACGACATAGTTAGCCCGCGCCTTTCGATCAAGAGAGCCGAGAAACTGATCGCGCTGGGTCAGGATATGGGTGATTTCAGCAGAAAAGAAACGTGTCAGCGCGGCAAGCCAGCACGATATCATCACATTGGCATCACCCTGTCTTGCGTCAAATTCCGCCAGTGCTTTTTCCAGCACTTCCACCGGCCGCATCTGCTCATCGGTTACCCATTGGTTGGGTACGAAAAACCCTGCAAGATCGCCATCCTTGTCAAGTTCAATGGCGATAAGATGGGTTTGCAGAACACTCAGACGGTCGGCAAAGAAGTCCGGACCTGCGAAAAGGTGGAAATGCCCACCCACCCGTGCGTCGCAGTCTTCATCTGAATGAAAATGGAAGAACCACCTGAAGCAATCCACTTCGTCCATGACATCCTTCTCGGCAGGTCGGCGAAGACTTTCATCCGGTTGAACCATTTCATGAATAGAGGTGCCGGTCTCTTCGAGGTATTCAGCGAAAGAGATTAGAAAATCCTGCTCCGAGCCGAAATGAGCAAAAAAATCCGCCGCCGCAAGATGGGCAATATCGTCTATTTTTTGTTCAAACGAATGCATCAGATCGCTTTAGATGGAGATCTTGTCTTCTCCAGGGTTATGAAGACGTGCCGCACTTAGTGCCACAAGACGCACCGCATTTGCTTCCGCAAGATGCACCGCATTTGGTTCCGCAGGAAGCGCCGCAGGAAGCCCCGCATTTGGTTCCGCAAGATGCACCGCATTTGGTTCCGCAAGATGCACCGCACTTCGCGCCGCAGGAAGCCCCACATTTTGAACCACAGGCGGCGCCACATTTGCTTCCGCAGGTTGCCCCGCACTTAGTGCCACAGGAAGCCCCACATTTGGTTCTACATTTCGAGCCGCAAGATGCTCCACAGCTCGCGCCGCATTTTGCAAAGATGACTTTTGCGTTTTCCATATGACTTTGTCTCAGCGTGCCATCTCTCATATGGACAACCGACTGGAACACTGCCCAATAGCCATCCTGTTCGGCAACCATGTAGTCGAGGTCTACGGTGTTGCCATCGTCATCCACAAAATCAGCGCAGGAGACATAAAACGTGTCAGCCACAAGAGCCAGATTGGTGTGAAGTTTCACAAACCTGGCGCTGACATAATCTCCTTTGACGGCATCGAAAATCAGATGCTTGCCATTGATCTTGGTCGCGTCAATGTATTCCAGCATCGCTGATTGCACGGCTTCCCTGAATTCTGGGGAATTTGTGTTGGCGGCGTTCGCTGTGCCGATGGTGGCTTTTGTTGTGTAAAACAAAACCGGAAGTGTCAGCAATTTTGCTGCATCACGTCTCGTAAATTTCATTTTCTCCTCCCAATTATCATTCATTTGAAAAGAAGTTTTTTAATTATATTTGTTAGTTTTATTTAATAATTATTAAGAACAGAGGTCAATAAAATATCCGGAGCCGCAAAATACCTGTAAGTCAGATGCCAAATTCTAGCGGAATGGTAACTTTGATAAATATGTGGCCAAGGATCAAGTTTCGAGTATCCCAGCACATCACAAAGGAGCCAAGTTGTGAATACACAGAAATTGAGGCTATTCTAACTGCTGATAAGAGCCTTAAGGTCTTATATTCAAATGAACACGACCAACGTGTACTTATGTCATAACCAGTCAAAATATAGGAACATAGATATGGACTGCAGACTTGCTCAAGAAACAGATTTGGTCTCAATCCAGAAGGTCATTAAAACTGCGTTTTCTTATGAAGAGAACAAAGTCATCATGAATCTTGCTCAAGACCTCTCCACAGAAACCACTAGTCTAGCAATCAAGTCATTGGTTGCTGAAGTTGATAATCAAGTAATTGGTTATGTGACCTACAGCCCAATATTCTTGACATCTGCTTTTGGTATCTCTGGATATATTCTTGCCCCACTTGCTGTGTCTCCAGAACATCAGAAACAAGGTGTTGGTTCAAACTTGATCAAATGGGGTATAGACATGCTCACTAAAGAAGGTGCTGGTGTTCTGCTGGTTTATGGAGACCCTGCTTACTATGGACGGTTTGGATTTAGGGAAGAGGTCGGACGCTCGTTCGTGCCGCCATACCAACTGGAACATCCATTCGGTTGGACAGGTATGATGTTGAATGGAACTGCTGTGCCAGACGCTCCAATCACGTTTAGTTGTGTTGCCGCACTATCCAAACCAGATTTGTGGTGAAAATCTAGATGTTTAACCCCGCGTGTCTGAGGTTCAAATCCCTCCCCGCAACGACTTTATACCCATATTGCAATTGTAGGGTCTTGAGTAAATCCTGCCCCCGCAACCATGAAGACCCTGACATAAGAAGAATGTTCCTTTTCGGTTTCTTGTATTTAAGTTAGAAAAGATCACCTTTCAAATATAAGGTTGCAAATATATTTTTAACTTGGTTATTGAATAACGCCTGGTGACGAGGAACCTCCGCTGGAACCAATTATTTTTATTCTGTTGCTATGTGCGGCGTTTCTTCATGCCGTCTGGAATTTGATTCTGAAATCTGCACCGGATAAATCAGTTGCCGTTATGGCAATTTTTTTTACCAGTCTCCCTTTCGCACTTTTTGGGCTTGCTGTTGACGGGCTGCCGGGAATTGAGGCACTGCCTGTAATTCTTCTCAGTGCCGTTCTGCAGACGGGTTACAATATATCTCTTTTTAAAGCTTATACGATCGGTCAGTTAAGTAGCGTCTATCCTGTCGCCAGAGGCTCTGCGCCGCTTTTTGTTTTCATTATTGGTTTTGGTTTTTTCGGATCCGAGATTTCAAGAGAGATGGTCCTCGGGATTGCCATTATATGCGCCGGTCTTATCGCCTATGGTTTAGTTCAATTATGGCGAGATAGGTCACATAATAGGGAATTGTTGCTCGCACTCCTCAATGGATTGTTTATTGCGCTGTATTCTCTTACCGATGCTTACGGAACAAGAATAACAGGCAGCGCCCTCTCGTTTCTTGGAATGATGGCCTTGTTCAACAGGGTGTTTTTGTTTGCTTACCTCTATTTTTTTGAAGCCGATTTTCTGCCGAGATTGATTTCAGGATTTGACCGCCGGTTTATTCTGGGTGGGATAGTCTCTTTTGCCTGTTATCTGATTGTTCTCTGGGCTTACAAGCATATGCCTGTGGCGGTGGTGTCAACCATACGAGAAACATCCATCATCTTTGCTGTTGCGTTAGGGGTTATCTTACTCAAGGAAAAAATAGTCTGGGAAAAGGTTGGCTTGCTAGCAGTTGTTCTGCTTGGCCTCTTTATCCTTGCCCCGCTATAAAAAGACTCTAGCTTTTAAGTGGCAAAAAGAAGGGCCTTGATAAGGCCCTTCTTAAATTAGTTTTATCAGAATTTATTATTTGGGTTCGGTCTTGCCGTCATATCTTTTCTTCCATTCGGCAACAATTCGATCCTTATTGGCCGCTGCCCAGGCAAATTTGTTGTCGATGATCCGGGCATTGACCTCATCATAGAAGTTTGGCAACTCCGGGTCTCGCGTCACTTTGGACGGATCAGCGATGATGGATTGCCGCTGGCCAAAAAGAGTCATGCCACGGTCAAGTGTCCAGTCAATCAGCCGCTGGGAGTCTTCAAGGTTTTTGGTACCCTTCATGATAGCGACAATCTGCATTTCCCATCCGATGCCTTCTTCCGGGATAATCATTTCCATTGGTGCACCAGATTTGATGATTTTGATCGCACGGCCAGGCCAGGAAATTCCGATCGGAAATTCACCAGAACCTGCTTGCTTGCAGGGCTTAGAGCCGGAATGCGTATAAACGCCAACATTCTGGTGGAGGGCATCCATATATTTCCAGGCGGCATCCTCGCCCATGATCTGGATCCAGCTGGATACGTCAAGGAAGCCAGTTCCTGATGAGGCTGGATTTGGCATGGAGATATACCCTTTGTAAACAGGATCTGCCAGATCAGCCCAGCTTTTAGGCTTTGGAAGTCCGAGCTTCTCTGCCTCAACCGTGTTCCAGCAGATACAACCTGCCCAACCGTAGTTTCCAACCCAGTTGACTTCACCTTCCTTGTCCACATACCGCTGGTCAATGGCATCCATTCCCTTTGGTGTATACGGGTGGAACATGCCGGCAGCTTCCATATTGAGAGCAACTGTTGCCGCCATTTCAAAAAGCACATCAGCTTGAGGGTTGTCTTTTTCAGCCATCATCTTGGCAGCAAGAGTCCCGGTAGACTCTCTTACGATATTGACCTTGATATCTGGATTATCCTTCTGGAATTCATCCATGTAATATTTGAGGTTATCTGCATCGGTGCTGGAATACACCATTAAGGTCCCGGCACTGACGGTGCCGGTCAGCATCATGGATGCAAGAACGCCCGTTGCTAAGTTTTTAAATCCGCGGTTCATTATTTTCCTCCTCTATACAAGTTTACAAAATTGTTACACAATTATTACATAATAAATATATAATATTTAAAAACATAAATTAGTATGTTCAGTGACATTGATGAGTAGGGGGAAATTAAGATGAATAAAGAGGCGACCTATTTATCAATACAAAACTTGAATAAGTCTTTTGGCCAGTTCAGAGCTCTTCAAGATGTATCCATTAAAATAAATGAAGGTGAATTTGTTTGTTTTCTTGGCCCTTCAGGATGCGGGAAGACCACTCTTCTCCGCTGCATTGCCGGCCTTGAAACTCAGACAAGTGGAGACATATTCCAGAATAATAAATTAATTTCAAACCTGCCGACATCGCAGCGTGATTTTGGGATTGTCTTTCAATCTTATGCACTTTTCCCCAACCTTTCCTGCTTTGACAACATTGCATATGGTCTTAAAAACCTAAACTGGAGCAAGGATGAAATTGGGGCTCGTGTCAGCGAACTCCTTGAACTGATCGGCCTCTCTGACCACATCTCAAAATATCCAAGCCAGCTTTCTGGCGGGGAGCAACAGCGTATAGCTCTGGCCCGCGCCATCGCCACATCGCCAAGTCTGTTGCTATTAGATGAACCTCTTTCAGCTCTCGATGCCAAAGTCAGGGTTTATTTGCGTCAGGAATTAAAAAACCTACACCGCCGGCTGGGATTGACAACAATTATGGTCACACATGATCAGGAAGAAGCGCTTTCGATTGCTGACCGCATATTCGTTATGAGTAATGGTCATATTATGCAATCAGGTTCCCCCGAAGACATTTATGCAAATCCAGACAATCCGTTTGTTGCAAATTTTATTGGTATGACAAATTTTATCCTGGGCGAGGTGAAAGATACAAAAACGCTTACCCTGACTGGAAAGGCCATCGGTATTGATTGCAGGGGTTTTGCCAAGGGTGAAAAAGTCATGGTAGCCATCCGGCCTGAGGCTATCCAGTTCACCGACACCAAAAAGGGCAAAGATATTTTCAGTGGCACCGTTGAAGATATTGAATTCCTCGGGTCTTTCCGGCGCATCCATCTAAAATCGCCTTTGATGCCAGATCAGGTCATGATTGTGGACAAGCCCATCCTTGATCAGCCAGAACAGAAAATCAAGATTGGCACTGAAATGAACTTCACCATGTCCTCAAGTTTCCTCAATCTATATAAATGTGATCAGTGAACATGTTTGGGACAGGTTCAAACAAAATCGCATCGGATCAATCTGACAAGATCGGAAAAATTCTGGTCTATGTTTATCTGTTGCTTTTTTTCTGCTTTTTGATACTGCCCCTGTTGGCGTTAATGACGAAGAGCATGCAGAACATCAACGGTGAATTCGTTGGTCTTGAAAACTTTGCTGCTTATCTGAAAGAACCTGCGCTCTTCAGTTCGTTTTTTAACAGCCTGTTTGTGGCCGTGATTTCAACCATTATCGTTGTTATTCTCGGGTTTCTTTATGCTTTTGCGCTCCAATGCACGTGTATACCCCTTAAGGGATTCTTCAGGCTCGTTGCATTAGTGCCGTTATTAAGCCCTTCCATTCTTGCGGCTATAGCCCTGGTTTACTGGTTCGGTAACCAGGGGGTGATGAAGGAAGTGCTGATGGGGCATTCCATTTATGGCCCAATCGGCATTGTCATGGCGTCTGTTTACTGGACTTTTCCCCATGCATTGATGATTCTCTCCACGTCGCTGTCGCTTTCCGACGCACGACTTTATGAAGCCTCCGAAGTGCTCAAGGCTTCTAAACTCAGAACTTTTTTGACGGTGACCATTCCCGGAGCAAAATATGGGATAATCAGCACAACCTTCGTGGTCTTTACCCAGGTGTTTACGGATTTTGGTGTCCCGAAAGTTATTGGTGGGAACTACAACGTATTGGCGACCGATATTTATCGGGAAGTTGTTGGCATGCAGAACTTCCAGATGGGTGCGGTTATATCTATTGTCCTTCTGATACCGGCATTGCTGGCTTTTGGGCTGGATCAATATTCACGGAAAAAGCAAACATCCCAGCTTACTTCCCGGGCTGTTGTATACACGCCCAAGCCGGATAAACTGCGTGATACCCTGCTTCTTCTATACTGCCTGATCATTACAGTTTTTGTAACGATGATGATCGGCATGGCCCAGTTTGGTGCCTTGGTAAAGTTCTGGCCCTATAATCTTTCTCTGACGCTCAAACACTATAATTTTGAAGTGGCAGGACTGGGCTGGGATTCCTTTTTTAATTCAGTACGAATGTCATTTTATACAGCTTTTTTCGGCACTATTATCATCTTCATTGGCAGTTATCTCATTGAGAAAATGCGCTCAGACAAAAGAATGCGTGATGTTTTGCAGCTGATTGCCCTGATGCCGATGGCTATACCAGGGATTGTTCTCGGGCTTTCCTATATCTTCTTTTTCAACATGAAAGATAATCCGCTGAATTTTATCTATGCGACCATGTCTATACTGGTCATAAATACCGTTGTTCATTTTTATACCGTATCTCACCTGTCCTCGATTACGGCGATCAAAAAACTTGACCCGGAGTTCGAGTCCGTATCACTGTCGTTAAAAGTGCCCGTCTACAAAATGTTTCTTCGTGTGACACTTCCGGTATGTTTGCCCACAGTCTTTGACATATTTATCTATCTATTCTGTAATGCCATGACGACGGTTTCCGGGGTTATCTTCCTTTATTCCTATAATACCACGCTTGCCTCGGTATCCTCCATTCATCTTGATGAGCAGGGCGATGTTGCCGGGGCAGCTGCCATGGCAATGCTGATCGTTTATATTTCATTTTTGGTGCGTGGCATTCATAGCCTGATATCGGTGGGGCTTCTGAAAAGGACCCAAGCCTGGCGGAACATCTGATCTTGAGGGCGTCGCGATTGAATCTGAACAGGATATCTATCCCCGGGCTGGATGCAGGTATTATACTTGCTGCATTCCCGGGCAGGACTTCAGCCAATGAATTCTCAGCAGAAGAGATGCAGCTTGTTTTCGATTATTTCGAAGATCAGCATTGTCACTATCTTGTTTCTTTAATCCAGGATCATGAATTTGGCGACTTTTGTGGCAAATCACGTTTTCAGGATGAGGCCAGCAGCCGTCCATTCACCTGGCTGCATCTGCCCATAGCGGATATGGATATCCCTGACGACAAGGTGATCGCTGAATTGACAGATCTCCGACCACGTTTTCTTGAGAGTTTAAGTGCAGGCAACTCGATTGCCATTCATTGCAAAGGTGGGCTGGGGAGGTCGGGAACAATAGCGGCGATGATACTTGTTGATCTGGGTTTTGAGCCCCAAGATGCCATTGATCATGTTCGATCCTTCAGGCCGGGCGCCATAGAGACAGATATACAAGAAAATTTTATCGCCTCCATCAACCCACTAGTAATGAAAAGCAAAAATGATTGAGTTAACCCCATCCCAGAGATTGTGCCATGGTCGGCTAGGATGGCGTTTGATACCCTTGATACAGAGCGAGGGACCAAAGACCCCACTAACCACCTTATAACCAAATGGTAATTATAGGATCTTGATTAAATCCCGCCCCCGCAATCATTGAGGCGCTATATAATCACAAAATCAAGGTGCAAGTAGCGGCGGTTGCGCGCCCTATGTGTGGCGACTTACGGATAGTCATATAATTTGATATAATAATACCCTTAATCGGGGGCTAATTAATGATAGCAAAAGGTAACGTAAAAATAGGTATTGAATGGCGTTTTGGGGCAGATTGGCCTGGGGAGAGGTGTGGGGCAAAAACCCGAAAAGGCACTGCCTGCCAGCGCCCCGCCAATAAAAAGAATGGTCGTTGCAGGCTACATGGTGGGGCTAGTACGGGCCCTAAAACAGATGCTGGACGAGCAATGATTGCAAAAGCAAATACTAAGCATGGTGAATATACAAAAGATAAAATTTTAAAACGAAAAGAAGACGCCAAAAAATCAAGGGAGTTCTGGGCAAAGACGAAAATGATTGAAATTAGGCTACGTGCTGCTGGTGTTATTGATTAGCCGCTAATCTCATCCACATCATGAGCCGGACAACGGACACGCCTATAGGCGTGTGTCCGTGTCTGTCCGGTCAGTTTCATGATGCACATCGGACATGTCCGATGTTTGTCCGGACACTGTCCAGGTGTAAACGTTATTGGATTGAATAAGTTGACCTTTCCGCACTAGATTTGACCGGGCGCGTTGAAAGGCTTTTTTCCGTGCATCTATTAACTCTGTAGGGCATTTGCCAATGAAATAGGGCTGCCACTCATCACGATGCAGCGATCTGTTCACATCGTCTGGATGATCAGGATAAAGCTGGCGATGGCATTTGATAAAGTTGGCCAAATTCTCCTGATCCTTCTCTGTCAGCCGAACTGACACAAATTCTTCGTCGACTAGTTCCAATACAGCGCTTTTTACGCTCTCCTCATCATTCACCAACTCAACAGGCTGAAGTTTTAGTTTCATAGTTTTTGGCTCTTCAGCATCTTTCATTTTTGTTGGTTTAATGAAGATCGACGAGTCACGTTTTTCAACAAGAAATTCAGCATCCAGCGCCGCTTTGAGTGCAATGGACCCACGAGCACGCGATTTATCGTAGTGACCAGAATGATGGATTAGCAGAACCGTACATCCAAATTTATCTTTGATTTCGTCAACAGCAGCTACAAAGCGGCGCATGTCTGCGGTCTGGTTTTCATCAAGAGGACCGAAATTTCTACTGACCGTGTCAACCACCAACAAGCCAAGTTTATCGCCAGGTTCCAATACTTTGTTTATCTCATTGAACAGAATATCCCGGGCATCCGCCTCCGGAAGATCAACGGACGTTCTGGAGATAAAGATATCCGCATCTTCTATCGCAACACTATTTGCAACAAGCCAGGCGTAGCCCCTTTGCACCAAACCGTTGTAGCCTTCACCAGCGATGTAGATGGTTTTTCCACTCTTGACTGTCTTACCGTGAAACTCCGAATTTGTGGAAACGCTCATTGCGATATCGATCCCTATGAAGCTTTTTCCGCTGCCGGGTGAGCCAAAAATGGCAGTGAGACTATTTGCCGGGATTAGGCCTTCTACCAGGAACTCAAGTGGTTGAAGCTTGATATCTGAAAGCCTTTTCAGCAGCGGCTCTGTTGATGTTGAACTCTGATCTATGTTCAGGACAGTTGCTTTTGATTTAGCCTGATCGAAGCCCTTTCTGCGGGCGCCATCAATCATTGTCCGTAACTCGTCAATGGTCTGCTCAAGAGAGTATCCCTCACACTGAAACTCTCCTGCCCTCGCGAGGATCTCCTCATCTGTCAGTCCGTCATGAACTAATCGAGCAACCAGCCTAAGGGTGTTGTCGTGCCAGCAAACATTCGCCTGAATGTCTGCCATTGCTTTTGATACATCTAGACGTTTTGTAGGTATGCTCGTTTGTGGGGGTGGCGCTGTCAGGATATCCGAAAGTGTCTTGCCAAAAACAGGCGCAGCCTCATGAGCCTTCACAAGATCTTCAAACTCGATCATTACATGCCACCATCTAAAACTTTGAGCTGCACCATTTCTGGCACATAACCTTTTTCTAGCTTGGCTGCATTTGGGTGTGTCACGAAACCGGGCAGCCGCATGACTCGAGATGGGTTGCACACTGCCGGATCTGTACCGTACCGCTCTGCCATCTCTTGCTGAAACCTCCTCCATTGTTCAAGGTCTGAGACTGGCGTTTTCAGAAGCCAATAAAAATGCGCTCGTATGAAAGGTAACAGTCCTGTGATGACGGCAAGATCTGGCTTGACCAGAGCATTATCTGGCAATTTATCTGCGATGCCACACTCGTCAGCATCTATAAATGTTGCTGTTGCAGCGACAATTTTAGCGTCTTTAAGTGCGCGTGTTTTGCAGTCTGGCGTAAAGGGCCCGGCAGGATTAACAGTGACATGAATATTTGAGCCACTCGCATTTAGCTGCACAGCAGCCTCCAAAATAGCCGCCACTTCTTCCTCTTTTTCAGGATTGAAGCGAAGAGATTGTGAGCGATTTCCAAGAGCACGTAGCTCCATCGACAAGTCATTGCCAACCTCGCTCCATTTACATGTAATCAACCGCAAGAATTGGTGCGCTATATCCAGATTAGGCGACAAGTTTTCAGTCATCAGCCTGATCCTTTGAAGTAGCAGCCCGTGCTGCAATCCAGGTGTCAATATCTTTCGAATGCCAGCCGATTGTCCGAGCGGTAAGTTTTAAGGACGGTGGAAAGTTGCCAGTCTGGACGAGGCGGTAAATGGTTGACCGTGAAAGGCCAGTTGCCTGTGAGACTTCGGGAAGGCGAAGAATGTGCATCGATATCTCCTGAAACGTTCATCGTTCTCAGAAGATTTCATTCTCAGCCAAGTAAAGCATGCCTGCTAATTAGGCTTAAATAGCGGGCACAATACCTAGCAGGTAAACCATTCATTATTGGCGGCAAATTTTAGTGCAGCGTTATGCAAACGCTTCAAGCTAATTTTACCAATTTCTGGATCAACGGTAGAGAGCTCGTCACGAATGATTTCAAGAGCGCTATCAGGAAAGTCAGGGTCATCTTCTCGAGCGTCATTCGATCTCTTCGAAATGTCAAAATTGGCCTGTAGCACCCTTATCAGCAACCAAATAAGCAGATCTCGACGTGCATTTCGTGTCTTTCGGCCTCTTTTAGTACGAGATGCGATAGGGTTTTTTCCGATGGGCTTGTCAAGCAGCAACTCTCGGCACAGCTGTTCAAGTTGCATTGGCACGCCATGACCAGAGGCAATGCACTCTGCTAGATACCGCCGTGCAGCTATTTCACCACCAGGCGCCTCTCTAAAAATTTTATCTATGATTGGACCAGCAATACCTCGCAGATCAGGTTTGCCATTAAGCTTGTATTTCCCCACTTCGGACAATATGAGCTCTGCACCCACATCTTCGACTGTGCCGCTACCCTCTAACCAAGATATAATGAGTTGTGCGTTTTGTTCTACATATTCTCGAACGCATGCTCGAGCACTTTCAGAGTTATCATGGTTTGCCATAGCAAAACTGTCGTACACTAAAATAAAAACTAATTTAAGTAGGTGGATAAAAAGGTGGATAGAAATTCAATGCTTTAAATTAAATAATTGATTTTACTTATTAAATTAGGGGAAAATGGTGCTGGCGGAGAGACTCGAACTCCCAACCGCCCGATTACAAATCGGGTGCTCTACCAATTGAGCCACGCCAGCACAGATCCTGCGGTCAGCGGCATAATCCTTTAAAGCTCGCGGATATGCAAGTATTTTTTGCAGATATAACTGCTTCTGATTATGATGTGCTCATCAGACCGCACACGCCATCCTTCCCAAGATCATCGGTGCTGCGGGCGAAACGCCGGATGAGGGGGCAAAGATTATGGAACTGCATCCACGTGATCCCGATTTTGCACAAAGGGCCCGGGCAAGTTTTGCCGCCCAGACGGTCATGCAGACACTTGGCATGTCCATGGATCATGTCGAACCGGGTAAAGTGGTGATCTCAGCCCGGCGGCATGAACGCCTGTTTCAGCAACAGAAATTTATCCATGGCGGCGTGCTGGCCATCGGGCTCGACAGCGCCTGCGGATATTCGGCGCTGAGCCTTGCGGAAAGAGGCCTTGAAGTGATGACTGTTGAATTCAAGACAAACTTCATTGCGCCGGCCGGACAAGACAAGGTGATTTTCACCGGACGTGTCATCAAGCCCGGTCGCCGGGTAATCTTTACCGAAGGCACCGCTCATGGACTTCACGGGGATGACATGATCCTTCTTGCCACCATGACCGCAACCATGACTTATGTCGATCTTGGGTGATCACCTCTGTTCAGACGTGTTGCAAGAACAGGCATGGTGAGGAAGATCAGGAATACGCGCACCGTATGGTGAAAAGCGATAAAGGCAATATCAAAACCGAAGATCAGCGCCAGTAGCGTGACTTCGTAAAGCCCCCCGGGAACAAAGGCAAGCCAGATCGAGAGGAAACTGGCATGGGTGAAATGAGCAATGCCCAGTGCCACCATAAGATAGGCCGCAAGGATAATGCCGCTGGTGATCATCCCGTCGCCGAGATACACAAGCAATGAGCGGAATTCAACCTGGGCAAGCCGGGCCCCGACCCCGCCGCCAATCGCAAGCTGGGCCAGCATGATGAATTCATTGATACGGGGAATAAAAATAAGGCCTGAGATATGGAAGATCATGCTGAGCCCCATCGGACCAAGAAGATGCGGCATCGGAAGTCGCAGGGCCCTGGCCAGCCCGTACCCCGCCATGGCAATTCCGATAAAGGACACAAACTGTCCGAAAGAAAGATCAAGAAGCCCCGGCATGGTAAGAAGACGTGCATTGGATGTCGCCACCGCAGCGCTCCCTTCAAGCACCGCCAGAAGAAGAGGTGTGCTGACAAAGACAACCGCAACCCGGATCAGATGAAACAGCGCAACAACGTAATCTTTCTCCACCATGTCCCTTGCCATGACGATGGCCTCGGCCTGCCCCCCAGGAACAGCGCAGAGCAGTGCCATCACAGGGTCATAGTGCCGGATTTTCCGAAGGAAACCATATCCCAGGGCTGAGACAATCAGCGTAACTACGATCATGATGCTCACGGTGGTCATCCAGTGGGTGGCCTGCTCAATCAGTTCGGTTGTGAAATTTGCCCCGATAAAAACCCCGAGCCCGAGGACAACGGGGACATGAAACCATCTGGCAACGCCAAGATGCGGGCGAAGTGACGGAAAAGTGCCGCCGACAATCCAGACCCCGAACAGGCTGCCCATGAGAAACGGGGCAGGCAGGTGAACAGAAAGAAAAACATATCCGACGATGACCGCAATCGTGAACGTGATCATCATCTTACGGAGATCAAGCAAAATCCCGGCAAATCCATCAGGTTTCATGAAAATACATTCCGGTTATGGGGTAACGTGAAGTCTGGTTTTATCCGTCTTTAATCCAGGGAGGGTTCTGGCGGGCGAAAAAAGCGGTGATGCCGGCTTTGGTCTCAGGGCTTTCCCAGCAATCGGCGAGGGCAGTGACGGCCTGATCTATATCTTCCCGTAGGTGTCCGGTTTCTTGCGCAAGGATAAGCCCCTTGGCTTTTGCCATGGCTTCAGGCGAAGCTTTGAGCGCCATGTCCACTTCACGGGCGATGGCTTCATCCAACTCGTCTGCCGGTACAGCGTAAGAGACAAGCCCAAGCCGTTCAACTCTCTTAGTATTCATCACACTGCCGGTAATAAAGACCGAACGTGCTTTCCCGTGGCCGATCCGGCGCAACACAAAAGGCCCGATGGTTGCCGGAATAAGCCCGAGACGGGTTTCGGTCAGGGCAAAACGAAGCCCACTTGCCGCAACGACAATATCCGCCACCGCCATGAGCCCAATCCCGCCGCCATAGGCATTGCCCTGTACGCGGGCAATCACCGGGCAGGGGAGGGTATAGAATGCGGCCAGCATGTCCGCGAGGCATCTTGCCTCTTTCATCTTGCCTTCCCTGCTGGCTTCGGTCTGGTCTTTCATCCAGCCAAGGTCGCCCCCGGCGCAGAAACTGGGGCCAGAGGACTGGATCAGGACAGCCCGTATCGCCCTATCACCTGCGGCCGTTTTCGCGGCATCCGTCAGTGATGCGATCATCGCTGCATCCATGGAATGATGCTTTTCCGAGCGGTTAAGCGTGATGATCATAAGCCCGCTGTCATGGATTTCTGTCAGGATAGGTTCAGCCATTACTCTCATCCTTGTCTTTTATACCAAGGCTGCGGATAAACACCTCGATTTCAGCCAGCAGATTCAGGTCAAGTCCGGTAATCCACCCTGTTTTCTCAAGGTGACGGGCAAGCATCACGGTGGAAACATTTCCCTTTGCACCGGGTGCGTAAGGGCATCCGCCAAGACCGCCCACCGCGCTGTCAAAACGTCTTAACCCATATTCAAGCGACGTATCGATGTTCGCAAGAGCCTGGCCGCCGGTATCATGATAGTGGCCGGCAAGGCGGGAAGCCCCCAGTTTTGGGACAACACTATCCAGCATGGCGGCGATTTGGTGAGGTGTGCCCGCGCCGATTGTGTCGCCCAGCGAGATTTCATAGCATCCCATTTCAAGAAGTGTTTCCGCAACACCGGCCACAGCCTCAGGTGATGTGTTTCCATCATAGGGGCAGGCGATCACGCAGGAAATATATCCGCGCACCGGAATACCATGTTCGGCGGCAGCCATTGTAACCGGGCGAAACCGCTCAAGACTTTCTGCGATGGAACAGTTGATGTTCTTCTGGCTGAACCCCTCGGATGCTGAACCGAAGATCGCCACTTCATCCGCCCCTGCCGCCAGTGCATTTTCAAAACCGCGAAGGTTAGGCGTCAGCACGCCATAACGGATGGTCTGCTTGCGTCGGATGCCTGCCATGACAGCGGCGGCATCGGCCATCTGCGGCACCCATTTCGGTGATACAAAACTGGTCACTTCGATCCGGCTGAAGCCAGCCTCGGTCAACTGGTCCACCAGGCGGATCTTTTCTTCGGTGGGGATGGGAAGCGGCTCATTCTGCAAACCGTCACGTGGGCCCACTTCGATGAGTTCAACCTGGTTGCTTTTCATCAGGTGTCTTCCTTAAGGGTGATCAGCACGGACCCGTCCGGAACCGTATCACCAAGATCAATACGGATCTCTTCAATGATCCCGTCTCTCGGGGCGGTCAGGGTATGTTCCATTTTCATGGCTTCGAGCGCCACCAGACTCTCACCTTTTCGGACAGTATCCCCGGCGCGAACCGAAATATGCCGGACAATGCCGGTCATCGGTGCTGTAATCTCTGCGTTACTCTGGCTTTCAGCATTCTGGTCACGCAGGTCGATCTGCTCAAAAGTCCACAGGTCACCGGCAAAGGTAAAGCTGATATACCTCGCGCTGATTTGCGGCTCAAACTTCTGGCCATCCACCCTGATAACGTCACCATCTGCCGTGATATCAGCAAATTCGATCTCGCCTTGCGGCGTTGAGATGGTGAAACCTCTACCGTCGGTTCGTGCAAGGCAGCAGGGCAGAATATCATCACCGTGACCAAGGGATACATGTGTTCTGCCCGTGCCCCAGTGTCGCCACCCGCCTCTTTCAGAAACAGAGGCAGGACCTGAAGCAAAGACGGCGGCAAGGGCGATGATTTCAGCCGATGGCCGCATGACGGTCACAAGGGTATCGTTCCGGTCAATCCAGCTTGTGTCGATCTGCATTGAGACGACATCCTGATGGCGGCAAAGCCTGCCCAGAAAGGCGAGATTGGTGGTCAGTCCGTGCACATGTGTCCGGCTGAGGGCGTGATCAAGGCGCTGCAGTGCCTCCTCCCGCGTTGCCGCATGGCTGATGATTTTGGCCACCATCGGATCGTAATAGGCGGAAACACTGTCCCCGTCCCCGATGCCGCTGTCTGTCCTGATAGTGTCAGGGAAAACGATCCTGTCCACCCGCCCCGGGCATGGCAGGAAGCCGTGCGCAGGATCTTCAGCATAGAGACGGGCTTCGACAGCGTGACCCGTTAAGGTGATCTGGTCCTGTTGAAGGGGAAGCGGCTCACCGGCAGCGATACGAAGCTGCCATTCAACAAGGTCAATACCTGTGACAGCTTCGGTCACGGGATGCTCAACCTGAAGTCTTGTGTTCATTTCCATAAACCAGAATTTGTCCGGTTTCAGCCCGTCTGTTCCGTCAGCGATGAACTCAACCGTTCCGGCACCCACATATCCTATGGCTTTGGCGGCCCTGATGGCGGTTTCGGTCATGGCTTTGCGGGTGGCATCATTCATACCCGGGGCAGGGGTTTCTTCGAGAACCTTCTGGTGGCGCCGTTGCAGGGTGCAATCTCTTTCAAAAAGATGAACGACCTCACCATGCGTGTCGGCGAAAATCTGGACTTCGACATGCCGGGGGTTTTCAATGGCTTTTTCCAGCAGAACCCGGTCATCACCAAAGCTTGCGGCAGCTTCACGCTGGGTTGCGGCAAGCGAAGCGGCGAATTCTTCTGGCCCAGCAACATGGCGCATACCCTTGCCGCCGCCACCTGCACGAGCTTTGATGAAGACGGGATATCCGATTTTCGCGGCTTCGGCTTCGAGCCGTTCGGCAGACTGATTTTCTTCATGAAAACCCGGCACGACAGGTACACCAGCATCGGCCATCAGGGTTTTTGCCGCATCTTTGAGCCCCATGGCGCGGATAGCTGATGCCGGGGGGCCGACAAAGATCAGACCAGCGGCGTTTACGGCTTCGACGAAATCGGCGTTCTCTGAAAGAAAACCATAGCCCGGATGAATGGCAACGGCCCCGTATTCACGCGCCGCCTCGATGATGGCGCGGGCTGAA
>Ga0181591_10000467_pt1 | contig 32327 bp, 26 predicted proteins | sample 071ome_33_FD_133757 | JGI IMG/M metagenome (GOLD analysis project Ga0181591, IMG submission 133757) | Coastal salt marsh microbial communities from the Groves Creek Marsh, Skidaway Island, Georgia - 071412AT metaG (megahit assembly) | ecosystem: Environmental > Aquatic > Marine > Intertidal...
TTCGCGGTATCCAAAAAATTGATCCCATGATCTATTGCCGCGTCCAAACAGCGGAGACTGGTCGCTTCATCTGTTTCGCCAAAAGCGCCAGCAAAGCTCATACAGCCAAGTCCTATGGCGGAGACGTCAGGTCCATTTACTCCTAATTTTCTATGCTGCATGTGGTATCCTTAAATTATGCGCCCACCGTCGACCTCAAGGACGACGCCTGTGATGAACTTCGCGTGATCTGAAGCAAGGTAAAGGCAGGCTTTGTAAGTGTCAGTAATATAAGATACGCGTCCCACAGGAATAGTCGAGATGAATATTCCTGATTTTCTGGCGTAGTAGGCAAACCCATGAACGCCTCTTACAATCCTGTGGTGCCCATCACAAGTGCCATGCAGTTGACGTAGATGTTATCTGGGGTCAATTCGACCGCCATGAATTTTTAAAGCATATTCACCGGGTCCTCAGCGATGCAACTGACAACGATTGCAGCCCCAAACTCTGATGCGCGCCCTGTAATCAATCCACTTTTCCCAGTTAATCGCATGTGTCCAACCCGTTGATTGTTGTTATACCTTCGAGTTGGAACGGATTAGGGAAGCTGTCAAGAATTCCCTTTGTGTACGGGTGAAATCATATATAGTGCTCCCAATATGCTCAGTGAGGCCATCGCAAGCGGGAGCGAGGTATATTGTGCCCCAAATCCGATAATCACGGGGCCTAGCAGTATTCCCGCATACCCCACGAATGTTACGGATGCTACTGCCATGTTGGGGTCCATATCGCCTTGCTGACCTGCTGCGGAAAAGACGACAGGCACAAGGTTTGCAGCGCCCAGGCCGATCACCGCAAACCCGATCAGATTCAGGGCGGGTGATGGCATGGTTGTGATTGCAATCAATCCTAAAACAACCAATGTTCCACCACCCAATAGGATCGCACGCCGCCCTACGCGCGGCACAACATAATCCCCAGTCAGGCGGCCAATCACCATTGTAATTGAAAACGCGATGTATCCCAGCGCCGCCTGTTCCATTGAAAATACAGCGCGTTCAATCATCAACAATGCGCCCCAGTCCATAATCGCCCCTTCGATCAAAAATGCTATTCCCGCCAATAGGGCCAGCCATTTCACAATTCCACTTGGGGGGCGAAACGGTTCTGGAGTATCGCTTCTGGTGATCAGGTAGTGCGACCGAACCCATAGTATCGCAATGATTACACTGCCCGATATACTGAGTGTCGCCACAAGAGGCGGGACTCCGCTACTGATCAATAGTGTCACAAAACCTGCGCCAAAGATGGCACCAATGCTGAACATACCATGAAAACCGGACATCAACGCACTGCCACTGCGCTTTTCAACCTCGGCTGCGTGAATATTCATCGCGACATCCAGTGTTCCAATGGATGCGCCAAACACCAGGAGTGTGACCGCCAGCGCCCAATATTCAACAAGATAGGCCAAAAACGGCAGGGCAAAGGCCATGATCAACCCACTAACCAGAATCATAGGCCGCGTTCCGTGACGTGCGCACAGCCACCCTGTGATTGGCATTGAGAGCACTGATCCAATCCCGAGGCAAAGCAGCAGTAGACCCAAGGCCGCCTCATCTACTCCTGTGTTTGCCTTGACAAAGGGAATGATCGGCGCCCAAGAGGCGAAGGCCAATCCGTTTGTGATAAATGCAACGCGAGTCGCGTTTGCTGCGGATCTTATTGAACCACCCGTTGCCATGATATCCGTCTCAGGCCGAAAAGTTTGAGCAACGATACCCAGCGAAATACGTAAAAGTAAACGATTGAATGATGAGGGTTTATAATTTTTTTCCTGTTTCGGTTAGAAATGTAAAATTAATCGTTGGTTTGGGCCATATGTCCCAAGATTAGGGTTGATCCCGCCCAGATAGCCAATTAGGAAAGCTCAAATAGTTTTTGGGCTGCCCTCGGGTGGCCTCTTATCTTTCGAAAGGATGTCAATGCAAGTCACCGAGACCCTGAACGAAGGCCTAAAGCGCGCCTACACAATGGTTATTACCAATGCGGACCTAGAAGCAAAGGTTGATGAAAAACTGAAAGAGGCCCAGCCTCAGGTTGAAATGAAGGGCTTCCGCAAAGGCAAAGTGCCTATGGCGATGCTGAAAAAGCAGTTCGGCCAACAAGTTATGGGCGAAGTCATGCAAGAGTCTATCGATGGCGGCGTCAACAACCACTTTGAAGAAACAGGCACGCGCCCTGCAATGCAACCAGCGATTAAAATGACCAATGAAGATTGGAAACAGGGAGACGACGTTCACATCGAGTTTTCTTATGAAGCGTTGCCGGAAATTCCAGAACTAGATGCAAGCGGTATCGAACTGGAAAAACTTGTTGTTGCCGCAGATGACGCATCTGTCACAGAAGCGTTGGAAAACCTAGCAGCGACTGCACAAAGCTACAAAGATCGCCGCAAGGGATCAAAAGCAAAGGATGGCGATCAGGTTGTTATCGACTTCTTGGGTAAAGTGGATGGTGAAGTTTTCGAAGGGGGCGCTGCCGAAGATTACCCACTTGTTCTAGGTTCAAACAGCTTTATCCCAGGATTTGAGGATCAGTTGGTTGGCACTAAAGCTGGCGAAGAAAAAAACGTTGAAGTGAACTTCCCAGACGACTATGGCGCAGAAAACCTTGCAGGTAAAGCAGCAGTGTTCGAATGCGCAGTGAAAGAAGTAAAAGAGCCGGTCGCCGCAGAGATCGACGATGAATTGGCAAAACGTTTTGGTGTAGATGATCTGGACGCGCTTAAGGAACAGGTGTCTGAACGTCTTGAGGCGGAATATGCCGGTGCGGCTCGTGCGGTCATGAAGCGTGCGTTGTTGGATCAGTTGGACGGTTTGGTAAAATTTGAACTACCACCGTCCATGGTCGAGGCAGAAGCTAAGCAAATTGCACACCAGTTGTGGCACGATGAGCACCCAGAGGTGACAGATCACAACCACGATGAGATCGAAGCAACAGAAGAGCATATAACATTGGCAGAGCGCCGTGTTCGTTTGGGATTATTGATCGCTGAAATCGGTCAAAAGGCAGAAGTCGAAATCACTGATGCAGAAATGACTCAAGCGATCATGGCGCAAGCGCGCCAGTATCCTGGTCAAGAGCGCCAGTTCTTTGAATTCATCCAGCAGAACCAGCAGATGCAGCAACAACTTCGTGCACCGTTGTTTGAAGACAAAGTTGTGGATCACATTATCGAAGGCGCAAAAGTTACTGAAAAATCAGTTGACAAAGACGCGCTTCAGTCGGCTGTCGATGCGATGGAAGACTAAGGTCCTTCGCAAATATATTCTGAAAACCCGCCCATCGCTGGCGGGTTTTTTTATTTGGCTTCAATCTGAAAGCTGTTTTTGGTTAATAAATAGTTTGACACGTGCCGACCTCTTCCGGGCGGTGCGGATTGGCATCTTACCAACGGTGGGTTGTTGTCCCGCGATTGAAAACCCTCTTGGCATTTGCACCTAAACCTGCCACATCCTCCCTCATGACACACAGATTTTCCTTTGAGCTGCAATCAACCGACGGAAAAGCGCGCCAGGGAGTTATTTCCACATCGCGTGGTGATATCCGTACACCTGCCTTTATGCCTGTGGGCACCGCTGGAACCGTAAAGGCGATGATGCCTGAAAGTGTACGTGCAACCGGGGCTGATATCCTGTTGGGTAATACCTATCACCTGATGCTGCGTCCGACAGCGGAACGGATTGATCGCCTCGGTGGTCTGCACAAGTTTATGAACTGGGCAGGTCCGATTTTGACGGACAGTGGGGGTTTTCAGGTGATGTCGTTGTCCTCGCTTCGTAAACTGACGGAAGCGGGCGTGACGTTTAAATCCCATTTGGATGGATCGCTTCATGAATTGACCCCTGAACGCTCCATGGAAATTCAACGTCTGTTAGGCAGTGATATTGTCATGTGTTTTGACGAATGCCCTGCATTACCTGCGGATCGCGCACGGATTGAGGAAAGCATGCGCTTGTCCATGCGATGGGCAGCGCGGTCACGTGATGCCTTTGGAGACAGGCCTGGGCATGCTTTGTTTGGGATTCAACAAGGTGGTTTGGAACAGGATCTGCGCAGCGAAAGCGCCGAGGCACTGCGTGCGATTGAATTTGATGGGTATGCGATTGGCGGTTTGGCTGTGGGCGAGGGACAACAGGCAATGTTTTCTGTTTTGGATTACGCGCCTGATATGATGCCCAAAAATAAACCACGCTATTTGATGGGCGTTGGCAAACCCGATGACATTGTTGGCGCGGTAAAACGAGGCGTTGACATGATGGACTGTGTTTTGCCATCGCGCTCTGGGCGCACGGGACAGGCGTTCACGCGAAACGGCGTCGTTAACATCAAAAACGCCCGACATAAGGATGATCCGCGCCCGCTGGATCATGAATGTACATGCCCCGCATGTTCAAATTATTCACGTGCCTATTTGCACCACACCTTCCGCAGTCAGGAAATCATCAGCTCGATGCTGCTAACATGGCATAATTTACACTATTTTCAAGAATTGATGGAAAGCATGCGGCAGGCGATTGCCGCAGGTCAATTTACGGAATTTGAGGCAGATTTTCATGCAACCCGTACCAAGGGCGATATTGATCCGCAATAGCAAGCAGAGATGTAGCACAGTGCCACCATGCCATTCTCACCATCAAGTGGTGAAAAAAACGTAGATATTGAACGCTGCGAACAAAATCGGCTGGTGAATCAGGTAAATCACCAAACTTTGCCGTCCTGCCCAGGCAAAGGGCCGCGTCCAACCATATGATGGCCCATGATAGGCAAAGACGTTTAGCTTCGTAAGCAGCGCATGCGCAGTCATTCCAGCAAAAAATGCAAAACCCCACGGCATGATGGGGCGATAATCGACACTGCCTGCAGTTTCACTGGTCCAGATAAGCCACGTTAACCAGACGGATCCAGTCACGGGTCCATCTGCCCAAATGAAATACGATCCAAGAGCCAGAGAACATGCCAGCGGAGCGGCCCAATGCAAGGATAAAAGGGGCAGGGATAAAATGCTCATGACCAAGATCAGATGTAATATCCCAAAGCGGATCATATATGGCCCAAACGTGAAAAAGGTGACAATGGAAATCCCCGCAGCCGCGGCCCCAAGGAGTGCCATGCGCCGCCAAATTTTCAGTAATTTGATGCCGCCGCGATGTGTATGTTGCCACGACATCCCTGCCAAAAACAAAAATGAGATTGCGATTGAGCGTTCAAACGTGCGCCATTCAGGCTGAAACACAGTTCCCGCTTTTATAAAGCCGAAATACATCAGATCGAAAGTAAAATGAAACACGACCATTGCTAGAATAGCCAAGGCCCGCAGTAGATCAAGCCAGATGAGTCGCGAATTTGGGTGCGTCATAATCTGTCATTAACGCGTGATGTGTGAAAAGGCGAGCGTTGGCTTATCCCAATACAAAAACCAGTGTGAAAAGTGCCAAAAAGACCAACACAGCGGTGGCAACCATCCCACCTGTACGGGCCTCGGATTTTTGGGGTTTGCGATCTGGATCAGGGCGATTGACTGGCATAAGAATACTCAGAGTTAGCTATGTTAAAGATCTAGCGCCACCGTAACTAAAATCCTAGTATTACTCATCAAAATACGAGTAAATGGTGGGTGATAAGAGACTCGAACTCCTGACATCTTCGGTGTAAACGAAGCGCTCTACCAACTGAGCTAATCACCCAATACGAGGCGTAATAGCTAAAGCGGTACGCCTGTGCAAGAGGGTTCGCAAGAAAAATTACCTTTTTCTTCGACGCTTTGGAAAACAATTGCTAAGCTGTGGAAAAAGGAGGGGAAATTGCTATTTGATCCAGTCAAACACCGGATGTTGCCAACCCGTCATTTTGATGATTTTCAGTTGGGGGAGCAGTTTTTTGCCCCCTCTCGCACGATGAGCGAGGGCGTTTTCGCAGCGTTTCAGGCGGCAAGTGGTGACAATCATCCGATCCATTATGATCGTATTTATTTAAAAACGCTGGGCCATCCTGATTTAATGGCACATGGTTACATGAGCCTTATTCAGGCAGCGATTGGCGCATCGCCCTTGGCCCATGAAATGGGGCGGGCCCTTATTGGGTTTGTGGATCAATCCAGTCGGTTTTTGCATCCAGTTTACAACGGTGATACCCTATACCCTGCGTTTGAAATCAATGAATTAACTCGCCAAGCTACGACTGGAATTTTGGGTGTGGCGATTGATCTTCATAATCAGGATGGCATCCTTTGCGTAACAGGTAATCAGCGGTATTTAATGCGCCTTTAGTTATGCTCGATCAGCCAATTTTTTGCACGCATCCCGCCGGAGCAGATAATAGGTTTTTTATGGCAACTACAACGCCGCTGTGCGGTTGGTGTTTGTCCTAGTGCGAGATATGCATTGGTGACATACTCCGCACCGTGTTTTGACGCAATGCGTTCATTTCCGCGCAGAATTCATTTTCCTGATGATGGTCGAATTTTGCCTCAAACGCGTTTTCTTTGCAGTCAAATGTTATCATTACAAACCCCCTAATCCTTCTAACCGGATAACAATGAAGCGCATGATTCGAAAAAGGGCGGGAATTAAAAAAGGCCCCAAAATTGGGGACCTTTCTATTAATGGGTGATTTGCGCGCTGCTATTGCCACTTTTGGTGCGTTCAGCGGCAGCGGCATCCTCGGCAGCTTGATCCCATTCGATAGGTTCTGGCTGCTCCACCAAAGCCTGTGCCAACACTTCCGAAACGTGGGTGACGGGGATGATTTTCAGCCCGTCTTTGACCGCATCTGGCAGATCCGCAATGTCCTTTTCATTCTCTTCTGGAATGAACACGATTTTGATCCCACCACGTAGGGCTGCCAAAAGCTTTTCTTTTAATCCACCGATGGCCAATGCATTGCCACGCAGGGTCACTTCGCCGGTCATGGCGATATCTTTGCGCACTGGAATGCCGGTTAGGACCGACACTATGGATGTCACCATGGCGAGACCCGCACTGGGGCCATCCTTGGGCGTTGCGCCTTCGGGCACGTGGACATGAATGTCCAGCGTATCAAATTGAGGCGGCTTAATCCCAATTTTTGGAGAGATTGAACGCACATAAGAGCTTGCTGCGTCGATAGATTCTTTCATCACATCACCCAGTTTACCTGTGGTTTTCATGCGCCCCTTACCAGGAAGTTTTAGTGCCTCGATATGCAGCAGATCACCGCCCACGGATGTATAGGCCAGACCTGTCACAACGCCCACTTGGTCCTCTTTCTCGGCCAGACCATAACGGAATTTGCGCACGCCTAGGAAATCATCCAGATTTTCGGCTGTGACGGTTACTGTTTTCTCTTCGCCTTTGACGATTTTTGTTACAGCTTTACGGGCAATTTTGGCCACCTCACGTTCAAGGTTCCGTACACCCGCCTCGCGCGTGTAATGTTGGATCGTTGAAGTCAGCGCACTATCCGTCAGCTCAAATTCACCCTTTTTCAGACCATGGTTTTTCACAGCTTTATCAATAAGGTGGCGCCGCGCTATTTCGCGTTTTTCGTCTTCAGTGTACCCTGCCAATGGAATGATCTCCATCCGGTCCAAAAGGGGGCTTGGCATGTTATAGCTGTTTGAGGTTGTTAGGAACATCACGTTTGAAAGATCATATTCCACTTCAAGGTAATGATCGACAAATGTACTGTTTTGTTCTGGATCCAAAACCTCCAGCATTGCCGAGGCAGGGTCCCCACGGAAATCTTGTCCCATTTTGTCGATTTCATCGAGCAAGATCAGAGGATTTGTGGTTTTTGCCTTTTTCATCGCTTGGATGATTTTACCCGGCATAGATCCGATATAGGTGCGGCGATGTCCGCGAATTTCAGATTCATCGCGCACCCCACCAAGTGAAATGCGAATGAATTCACGCCCTGTCGCCTTGGCCACGGACTTACCCAAAGATGTTTTACCGACACCAGGTGGACCCACCAAACACATGATCGGACCGCGTAGTTTCGACGAACGCTGTTGCACTGCCAAATATTCGACAATGCGTTCTTTGACCTTGTCCAAGGAATAGTGATCTTCGTTCAAAATACGCTCTGCGCGGCCCAAATCCTTTTTCACGCGGGATTTGAGGCCCCATGGAATGGACAGCATCCAATCCAGATAATTGCGTACCACTGTGGCCTCGGCAGACATGGGAGACATGTTTTTCAGCTTTTTGATTTCGGCATTGGCTTTTTCCAATGCCTCTTTGCTCAGTTTCATGCCATTTATGCGTTCTTCTAACTCAGCAACTTCGTTCTGGCCTTCTTCGCCATCCCCAAGTTCCTTCTGAATCGCCTTCATCTGTTCGTTCAGGTAGTATTCGCGTTGCGTCCGCTCCATCTGGGATTTTACGCGCGTTTTGATCTTTTTCTCAACCTGCAGAACGCTCATTTCGCCCTGCATCAGGCCATAGATTTTCTCCAATCGATCGCTGACAATTAATGTTTCCAACAAATCTTGTTTGTCGGCCACTTCGATGCCCAAATGTCCTGCTGCCAAATCAGCAAGCTTATCTGGTTCAGTCGAATTTGCGATTGCGGTTAACGCTTCTTCTGGGACATTCTTTTTAATTTTAGCATACCGCTCAAACTCTTCTGAAACCGTGCGCAACAATGCCTCTAGTGTGGTCTCATCGCCTGTGTCTTCTTCGACATATTCTGCGTTTGCTTCAAAGAAATTTGGGTTATCGATGAATTCGTTGATTTTGACGCGTGACTGTCCTTCGACCAGCACCTTAACCGTGCCGTCGGGTAATTTTAGCAATTGCAAAACATTCGCCAAAACCCCCATACGATAGATTTGATCCGATGTTGGATCATCTTCGGATGGGTCCTGTTGGCTTGATAACAAAATTTGTTTGTCTTCCTGCATCACCTCTTCTAAGGCGCGGACAGATTTATCACGACCCACGAAAAGGGGCACGATCATGTGTGGGAAAACCACAATATCGCGCAGTGGCAAAACAGGGTAAGAGGCATTTAATGGTGACTTCATGCTCGTTCCTTTTTAGCAAAACAACGACTGTCCCAAATTTGGCAACGCGCGCCGTTTCCGTGTCAGATCAGATAAATGTGCCTTAGTGCATCACATTTCAAGCAGACTCGGTTGAAATAACGATGCCTTTATGTGGGGCGGGGTGCAAGGCCAGGCACCTGAATATTTTTAAAAAAATTTGCAAAACTGGTTTTTTTGAGGAAGCAATGATTTTTTCAAAAATTTAAAAGCTACAAAAACAATTTTCTCCAAATCATGAAAAAATGCTAAATGCACGCTTGACCATTATTGTGTCACACCATATGCCCCGCGGTACGCGCGGTTGTAGCTCAGTTGGTTAGAGTACCGGCCTGTCACGCCGGGGGTCGCGGGTTCGAGCCCCGTCAACCGCGCCACTCAATTGCATAACAGTTTCAATAAAATTTACCGATTTTCTTATGGTTATGTAAACGCAAAGGCATTCGAAATTTTGCTTTAAAAATTTGCTTTTCTCTATTGACGCTACAGGTGAAAACACATATCCACCACTTTACGCGCGGTTGTAGCTCAGTTGGTTAGAGTACCGGCCTGTCACGCCGGGGGTCGCGGGTTCGAGCCCCGTCAACCGCGCCACTTTCACAAAAAATTCATGCACAATATTGTGACCCAGGCCGCGCCGACGGATATCGCTGTGACGGCCACTGCCGCGCTGCCTGCATCCTTGGCCTGTTTTGCCAGATCGCGGCGTTCCATACCGATATCGTCCACGACCCGTTCGATCGCCGTGTTTACACATTCGGCAGCTAATACCATAATACCGCCCATAGTAATGATCGCCGTTTCCGCGGCAGAAAGAGGAAGATAGAGCGCCAAAGGGGTCGAAATACAATTCGCAAAAATCCATTGTTTCAGGCTGGGTTCGGTTTGCCAAACATTGCGCCACCCATCCAGCGACCAAACCACACGATCGCAAAAGCGTTTCCATTGCTGCGATAAAACACCCACTTTAAACTCTTTTGCCCATCGTGTTTAGCTCTGCTGCACTTTGCTTTATGCCTTATAACGAGCGCAAGGGAAAACTATCCTATCACTTGTATCAAAGATCAATTGGCCAATCCTGATTGTTTCATGTGCAACTATTGGGTTGCTCCCTCTGTTCCCAGAACCGCATGTTTGGGAAAAACTGCGCATGTTGGTGGAAGGTAATCTGATACGGGCGATTGATTGGTTTGATTTGTTTATGCATGGCACGCCATGGGTTTTGGTGATGCTAAAGATCTGGGTATCCTTAGGCAGAGATGCTGGATAAACTTTTAACATCCAATGATGGCTTCCGTCTAAACGTGGCAGGACTTTTTTCACCTCGATTATACGCGGTCTGAGCCGATGCGCAGACTAATCACGTTTGGTTCAGTCCACGCCTGTTCCATCAAACCTTCTGTTTGCCTTTAACAAAACTGTCAGACGCGCTCACTCCGCGGCCTCTGTTTCCGCCTCAATCTCGGCGGCGCGTTTTTCGACCAGCTCTACTATGTGATCGACCATATCGTCATTGCTGATTTTGTGGTCTTGCTTGCCGGCCCAATAAACCATGCCATGGCCGCTGCCGCCGCCTGTAAAGCCAACATCGGTCATTAACGCCTCGCCTGGACCATTCACCACACAGCCGATGATTGAGAGGCTCATGGGGGTTTTGACATGCTCTAGGCGCTGTTCCAGAGTTTCGACGGTTTTGATCACGTTGAAACCCTGACGCGCGCAAGAGGGACACGAGATGATGTTGACGCCTCGGTGACGTAGGCCAAGTGATTTCAGGATGTCATAGCCCACCTTAACCTCTTCCACAGGATCGGCCGATAGCGACACGCGGATCGTGTCGCCGATACCCATCCATAGCAGATTGCCCAAACCAATGGCGGATTTGATTGTTCCGCTCATCAAACCACCCGCTTCGGTGATCCCAAGGTGTAGGGGCGCGTCGGTTGCTTCTGCCAATGCCTGATAGGCTGCTGCCGAAAGGAAAACGTCAGAGGCCTTCACACTGATTTTGAATTCGTGAAAATCATTGTCCTGCAGGATTTTGATATGATCCAAACCGCTTTCGACCATCGCATCAGGGCACGGTTCACCATATTTTTCCAATAGGTGTTTTTCCAAGGATCCCGCATTCACGCCAATGCGCATGGAACAGTTGTTGTCCCGGGCAGCTTTGATCACCTCACGTACGCGCTCCTCTGATCCGATGTTGCCGGGGTTGATACGTAAACAGGCGGCACCTGCTTCTGCCGCCTCAATCCCACGTTTGTAATGGAAATGAATATCCGCAACGATAGGAACGGGGCCTTCTTTTACGATTTGTTTCAGCGCCTTGGAGCTGTCCTGGTCTGGCACAGAAACGCGCACAATGTCTGCGCCGGCTTCAGCGGCAGCTTGGACCTGTGCGATTGTGGCGGCGACATCGGTGGTCAATGTGTTCGTCATTGTCTGCACGGCAATCGGGGCATCCCCGCCAATTGGAACATTGCCCACATGAATTTGGCGAGATTTACGGCGATAGATATTGCGCCAAGGACGCACATGGTTCAGCGACATAGCAACCTCGTGTTTGCTGTTATGTAACTTATAATTGACAGAAAGTGCTCGCGCAATCAAACATCTATTGTTCTAATGGCAGATCAAAGCTTTCAAAGTTGGCTTGTGCAATCAATGTGCGCAACTCACCGTCATTGTCAATGATGGCAGGTGAATATGTTTCTGACAGGCTGGCCACTGACAATTCAACGTTTTTGACAACATTGCTGCCTGATCCTGCTGGGCCATAGAGTTCGCGGTTTACGCTAAAGTAGACGGATCCTGACATGCCCGCACGCATGCTTGGTGCGGTCTCTGTCTGGGGCAGCATGAATTCTTCACCCGGTTGCATGATTTTGGCCAAAATCACGGCACCAGTCGATGACGTAACCTGAACCCATGCTTCGCGTATTGCAACAATCGCGATCGTGGGCGGCAAATCTTCGACCACTTTTGGTGCGACACTTGCAACTTCGTCCATATCTACCTCTTCCACAACATCTGCGATAATTGAATCCAATCCCGCAAATGTGGGTGATGCCTGTTCTGCGATGGGTTCGGGGAAATTGGCAAATCGGTTAGGATCAAGGGTTGAGATCGGCGCATCACGCGCCACTAGGATCGGGGTATCAAGGGCAGGGGGGCGATACAAGCGTTCCAATTTATCAATGCGTTGATCAGGGGAGAGGCCAACGATATTAGTGGTTTCGGCACCCTCGGTTGCACCGTTGAAATCTGACAGAACGATAGGCGTATTTTCGGATGGAACGACCTGTACCTGTTGGATTTCTTGGAATACAGACCAAGCGCCATACCCTAGGCCTACCAACAATAGGGTCAAAACGGCGATTGAACCAACTGCAGCGGTTTCAAACTGGTCTGTCCAAGGCTTCTTGTTCGGGGCAATCGCAGAAGGGGATTTGGAAAAGATCGCATCATCCATTTCACTGATCATCGGACCAGCAACCGGGATGGCTTTACTAGTGCGAAGGGTCGAGGCCCCGTCCGCCAATCCGTGCGAGGGGGCGAACCCACTTTCGTCGCAGAACTGGCGATAGACTTGTTCCTCGTCCAGTTTTAGATAGCGTGCATAGGACCGTACATAACCAGCTACAAAACTGGGCGCTTCAAAAGCGCCACAATTACAGTCTTCAATTGCCGAAATATGCTTCGCATCGATCCGCAATTCGCGTTGAACATCCATCAGGGATTTGCCAAGGGTCGCGCGTTCACCACGCAGCAAATCACCCAGACGAACTTCATATTCGTCAAATCCTTTTAGTCTGCGCCTTTCGTTCCAACCATCTGAGGTCAGATCTGTCCCTGCCATCTTACTACGCCCCTAGCGTTGCGTCCCCGAGTGCGATCCCATCGAATCAATGGTTTTTATATTATTCATGCCATATCACAAAGTTACTCGATGTGCACTATTGCTAGGGTTATGCACTAATTGCGGCACGATTCAGCGCACAGTGGGACCACAGCGCGTCCATAGCCTTGACAAGGTCATCAATTTCTTTGGGTCCGTGCACAGGTGACGGTGTGAAACGAAGGCGTTCTGTGCCACGCGGAACAGTTGGGAAATTGATCGGTTGGACGTAAATCCTGTGCTCACTCAAAAGCATGTCAGACAGCTTTTTCGTGTGCACAGGATTGCCCACAATAACGGGCACAATATGGCTGCCATGATCAATGATCGGCAGCCCCATACCTTTGAGGCGGATTTTTAGAATTTTCGCCTGAAGCGTGTGTTGATCGCGTAGCGTTTGATCGGTTTTCAAATGCGCAACAGATGCCGCAGCACCCGCTGCTACTGCGGGGGGCAGTGACGTGGTGAAAATGAACCCAGGTGCATAAGAGCGTACTGCGTCACACATTTTTTCGCTGGCTGCGATATACCCACCCATCACGCCATAAGCCTTGGCCAATGTTCCGTTGATGATATCAATGCGATGCGCCAGGTTATCACGTTCTGTCACCCCGCCACCACGCGGGCCATACATGCCGACTGCATGCACCTCATCAACATAGGTAAGGGCGTTGAATTCGTCAGCCAAATCACAAATCGCCTCAATCGGGCCGAAATCCCCATCCATTGAATAGACAGATTCGAATGCGATCAATTTTGGCGCTTTGGCATCATCGGCTGCCAATAATTCACGCAGATGCGCAACATCATTATGGCGGAATACACGCTTACCCCCACCATTGCGGCGCACACCCTCGATCATCGAGGCGTGGTTCAATTCATCCGAATAAATGATCAACCCGGGGAACAATTTTGGCAAAGTCGAGAGTGTTGCGTCATTTGCAATATAAGCAGAGGTGAACAACAACGCCGCTTCTTTGCCGTGAAGATCGGCCAATTCGGCTTCTAGGCGTTTGTGATAAACAGTCGTACCTGAAATATTGCGTGTACCGCCAGAACCTGCGCCAGTGGCGTCAACGGCCTCATGCATTGCATTTAGAACTACGGGATGCTGGCCCATTCCCAGATAGTCATTGCCACACCACACAACGATAGGCTTTTTGCTACCATCAGGGCAATTCCACATCGCGTGCGGGAAATTCCCCTTTTCGCGTTCGATATCGATAAAAGTGCGATAGCGACCTTCTTCGTGAAGGCGGGAGAGGGCTCCGTCAAGGTGCGCGGTGTAGTCCATTTGATCGTCCTAGTTCATCGGCTCGCCATAACATATTCATATTTTATTATGGGTCAAAGGTTTTTTTGTAGCTAACGTAGCAAAATGATAATTCGCGTTGGTTGGATTGCCAACCGATGCTAGCCTTCTTTCGTAGATACATAGCAGGAGATTCGGATGTCGCTAGGTTCGGTGTTGGCGCGTATTGACGCAGATATAGAAAAATCCACGGATCGCTTGCTTGAGCTGTTGCGGATATGCTCCATTTCAACCGACCCGGCATATGCAGAGGACTGTCAAAAGGCGGCCGATTGGTTGGTGCGTGATATCGAATCGTTGGGAGCCGTTGCAACGAAACGTCAAACGCCGGGCCACCCCATGGTCGTTGGGCATGTAGATGGTACAGGGCCACATATTCTGTTTTACGGGCACTATGATGTTCAGCCTGTTGACCCCATTGAACTGTGGCATCGCGATCCGTTTGATCCTGCTGTTGAACAAACGCCAAAAGGTCCTGTAATCCGTGGGCGCGGGTCGTCCGACGATAAGGGGCAATTGATGACCTTTGTCGAGGCCTGCCGCGCGTGGAAAGAGGTGCATGGCACATTGCCTTGTAAAATCACCTTTTTCTTTGAAGGCGAAGAGGAAAGCGGATCGCCCAGTTTGATCCCATTTATGAAGGAAAACGCAGCAGAGCTAACATCCGACATCGTGCTAATCTGCGACACGGGGTTATTTGAAGGTAAAACACCCGCAATCGTGACCATGCTGCGCGGTCTTTTGGGGGAAGAGGTTAAGATCACGGGCCCGAACAAGGATTTGCATTCGGGCATGTATGGCGGTGTGGCGATGAACCCCGCGCGGGTTTTGTCAAAAATTTTGGCCAGTCTACATGATGATCAGGGGCGGATCATGGTGCCAAATTTCTATGATGGTGTGCATGAATTGTCCGATGCGGTTGCTGATCAGTGGCGCGATCTGAATTTTGATCATGCTGCTTTCTTGGGGGATGTGGGTTTGGCCGATCCCGCGGGTGAGGTGGGGCGCAGCGCGCTTGAAATGATCTGGTCGCGCCCCACTTGCGAAATCAATGGCATGACCAGTGGGTATACAGGCGAAGGGTTTAAAACCGTTCTGCCAAGTTATGCCTCGGCCAAGGTGTCTTTCCGTTTGGTCGGGGAACAAGATCCCTTAAAAATCCGTGAAAATTTTCGCGCCATGGTGCGTTCCATGGTGCCTGACGATTGTCAGGTTGAATTTTTGGAACACGGGACTGGACCTGCATCGCATATGGCAATCGACGCCCCCGAATTCGAAGCAGCGCGTCAGGCACTAACCGAAGAATGGGACATTCCCGCCGCCTTTATAGGCTGTGGTGGGTCCATCCCAATTGCGGGATATTTCCAAGAGATCACGAGACGTGACCCGCTGTTGATTGGATTTGGCAAAGATGACGACCAATTGCACAGCCCAAACGAAAAATACGACATGGAAAGTTTCCACAAAGGCATCCGTAGCTGGGCCCGCATATTGGACAAAATAGCAGGCTAGAGCTGTCTGAGCCAACCACACGCGAAGCGGTCGGTCCGCGACTGCCTAACTTTGGATAAACTGAGGGTTAATGACGGTCTGTATAAGGCAATTCAAATAAATCATGCACCGATACGTCCAAAACCTTGGCCAAGGTCAGTGCCAAAGAGGTCGACGGGACAAAGACGCTTTTTTCGATTGTATTGATAGTTTTACGCGACACATTTGCCAATTTGGCCAGATCCGCTTGGGTCAGGCCTTTGGCTTTTCTAATTTCGGTGACGTGAACGATCAGTTTCATAAGTGGCCTATTGCATCATAATAGTTGAACAGCAATAGATAATCCGCCCCCGTGAGGGTGCCCATCGCACAAATGCCGTGGGCAGGGCAACCGCGCCTGTGGCCATGAATACCCCAAAGATCGCGTTCAACATCAATGCGATCCAAAAGGCATGTACTTCGCCGCGGCGTTTGTCCATGATGTGACCTTCATCAAAGGCCTGTTTCGCACTTTTGCGCCCCGCAGCTGCGGCCAAGGCAAAGATCGGTGCCGCAATGATACGGTCAAGGATTCCAGTGATCCAAAACGGAAAGGGATCAGGGCGCAACCGCACAAGCGTTCACAGCACATAGGCAAGGCGCGTCAATCCCGTAATCGCAAACATAATAAGATGAAATGTAGAAAGTGAGTCTGAAGTAGGCATAATAAAATTCCGTGATTGAGTAACCTATGGGTTGTAAATAATGGGAGCGATAATGTAACTTAAAGGTTACTTTTAGAAATAAGTTGATTTGGGCCTAACATTGACGTGATAGTGCGTGAAAATTGAAAAAGGGTAGGTGGAAAATGTTCAACGGATTTGAAGAACAGGATGTGGATTTGCCCACTGGGCGCATCCATTATCGCATGGGCGGGGCGGGGGATACCGTTTTGTTAATGCATGGATTTCCGCAAACACACGCAATGTGGGGCTATATTGCGCCGATACTGGCGAAGGGGTATCGCGTTGTTTGTCCTGATTTAAGGGGCTATGGAAACACGCATAAACCTGCCGATGTGGCCGACTATTCGTTTCGCGAAATGGCCTCTGATCCGATTGCCTTGATGGATCATCTTGGGATTGATCGGTTTCATGTTGTGGGACACGATCGGGGTGGACGGACCGCCCATCGCATGGCGCTGGATGTACCAGAGCGGATCAAAAGCATCACTGTTATGGATATTGTCCCAACGCATTTACTCTTGAATGATTTGACCGCGGATGTGGCGCGTGCCTATTACCATTGGTTTTTTCTTGCCCAACCCGCGCCACTGCCAGAGGTGATGATCGGTGCCGATCCAATGACCTATTATAAATCCTGTTTGATGGGGTGGGGCGCTGCGAATGAGGATCAGTTTGATTGCGCACAGATGCAGGCCTACGGAAACGCATGGCGTGATCCCGATTGTATTCGCGGCATGTGCAATGATTATCGTGCGGCCTTAACCCATGATTTTGAATTGGATGCATTGGATTTGCACCGCCGCTTGAGCATGCCCGCCTGCGTGATGTGGGGACGTGACGGGATTATGGAGCGCTCCTTTGACGTGCCTGCCACATGGGAAGATCGTTTTTCAAACATCACAGCCCACGGCATGCGCGGCGGGCATTTTTTCCCCGACGAATATCCACAAGAGACGGCAGAAACCGTCATGGCGTTTCTGGCCGCTCAAACATGAATAAGACCAACCAAATTTCTTGGGTGCGATACCACGTTTGGTGTGTTGTTTGTGATTTAAACAAGGTAAAACACGCGCCCATGGGTGGTTAATCGGGCTGAATGAAATGGAGCTTCTGCTACGTTTTGCCGTAGGCAAATCTATTGTTTGACGAGACGGGCTTGGGCTAGAACACGTGCGATTAGTCTTCGCTACGCTTCGACCGCATACGATCGGGGTGAACAAAGCCAGTTAAGCCTTATGAAAAATTTGAGAACTCAACGTTCGCTTTGCCTATGTCTTGTGAAACGCCATTCAACGGATTGCCATTCCATAGGACTTCCCGAACTTGGTTCACAGGATAAGCAAGTCACTGCAGAGTCACATGTCATCCACGCATTTTGCGCATACCCCATGCAACGGCCCAGAACATCAGGTAAAACACCAAAGCCGTGACAATTGTTGTTGCATAAAAATTCATCCGACCGCTAACGTCCATATTGTTGAGGAACGGATAGGTTAGGCCCGATGTCACACTGCCCACGGGTGTGTCGTTAAACGGACCCACAAACCCTTCTGTCCAGACCACAAAGGCCACGCAAAATGCCACTGTGACGCCAATGCCCCGCACCACTTGATCAAAGGCGCGAGAAATAAACAACGCCTCGATCAGGATAACCACAGGACCGATCAGGTGTAGGTAATATTCCTGAAACCACGCTGGCGTATTGTCCCCATTCACCAACGCAGGATCGATGAAGTATAGGCGCCAATACAAAAATACCACCATGATGTTCAAAACGGCCGTGGCCGAAATGAATGCTGGATACATAGCGGATCGTCCATTGCGCCGCGCCGCAAACAGCAAGTAATGTGCCACCATCGCTGCGGTTAGGCCCCAGATGGTGAGAAAACGGAATTGAATGCCCCACGCGCTGTAATCATGTGTGGTGAACTGATATGTGAAATACCCAACCGCAATAATAAGCGCAGCCTGACTGTAACGCATTGCCATCATGATTTATGTTTTTTATCCCTGTTAATCCTGACGCTTCGCGGCGACCAACGATGTCATTGTTTTTAGGTCCACTGCACCACGAACCAACTCGTCGTCAAATACAAATGTTGGGGTGCCGTTAATTTGCAGACGTGCAGCCAATCGGCGTGTTTCTGTGATCTCTTTCATCACGCTTTCTTGGTTCATTTGGTTCAAAATCGCCTGATCATCATGGCCCAAAATGGTTGCCAATCGGCGCAGGGTTTTTTCGTTGATGTCACCATTAAAGGTCAGCAATGTGTCATACGTCGCCTTATAGGCTGCATCCCCATGCAATTGTTTCACTGCCACAGCGAACGCCGATGCCATTTCTGATGCTTCGCCAAGGACAGGGAATTCTTTGACGATAAAGCGGATGTTGCCATCAGCCCTGATCAACTCTTCCACCGCGGCATGCACGCGTTTGCAATATCCGCAGCGGTAATCCATGAATTCCACAATGGTTACGTCGCCCTCGAGATTGCCACCGACATAGGAAAAGCCATCACTGAAAATCGCATCTGCATTTGTAGCAACAAGGTTCAAGTCGGCTGTGGCCTCTGCTTCTGCCTCGCGCTGACGAAATACCTCAACAGCTTCGAAAATTGTTTCTGGGTTTTCCAATAGGTATTCTCGCACGGCTTTGCCAAATGCCTCTTTTTCGTCTGCGCTCATGTTGTTTAGTTCAAAAGCATGTGTGGGCAGTGCCAGTCCAATGAGAGCTGCGAAAAATGTTTTGCGAAGCATTATGATCAATCCTTTGTGCGTTTACTTACCGAATATCTATAATATCTTGAGCGCGTTGCCAGGCGGGAGACCCCAGGGGTAATCCAGCGGCAGCGCGATTTGCGTGCATTTTGGCATCCTTAATGCGGCCCTGCAACGAATAACGTTCTGCAGAGACAAGTGACGCCATGGCATGTTTGCCGAGTTTGGAATAGGCAACCCCCAAATCACGCAACAGCGCGCTGTTGCGGAAATCACGGACGCGCGCCTGTTCCAAAATATCCAAAGCCCGTGAAAATTTTCCTTCCGCTAGAAGTGCGCGACCATATCCTGCAAGGATGATTGCATCCTTGGGCCTTAAATGATGTGCTTTTTTATAGGAGCGCGCACTTTTAGAAAAGGCGCGGTTTCGCATATACAGTTCGGCCTTTAGATCCTGATAAAATGGATCAGCAGGGCGCAGGGCGAGGGCGCGATCAATCGATTTAATGGCCGATGTTAGTTTGCCCTCGCGTCCTTGTGCGATCGCAGTGCGCATATGTTTGATGTCTTCCGAGAGACTATCATTGATCCGTCCTAACGTCCAGGAAGGCGCGCGTTGAAACGCCGAGAGTTTGCCGATCACGCGGGCGTGCCAATAGACCATGTTGGGATCGCTGGACAAATCATCATGCGCCATGGCCATGGTTGCGACGCTGCGCATGCGATCGCGGGTGAGCGGGTGGGAACGCACATATGGATCCTGCCGCCCAGCGACCAAGTTTTCTTGCCCAACAAAGATATCTAATGTCTCTACCATCCCCATAGGATTTGTCCCCGAACGCACCATATACCCAAGGGCAGATTGATCTGCCGAGCTTTCTTCGGCGCGGCTGTGCGACAGGAATTTACGCGTCGCGCTGCCACGCACACCCAATGCGATCCCTGTTGCAGCTTCACCCAAATCACTGGCGGCCCCAACTGCAACGGCCAGGGCCATTCCGAAATTGGCGGTATTTCTGCTAAGTAGCAGGGCCTGACGCCGCCGCGCGATATGGCCGTTTGCAATATGAGCGGCCTCATGCGCGATCACGGATTGCAACATTTCCGGCGTTGTAGATCGCAAAATCAGGCCAGAATGTAAAAAGATGTGATGGCGATCAATCACAAAGGCATTCAGGCGGTCATCATCCACTACCAAAACCTTGGTCGAAACGGGCGATAGTCCTGCGGCAATCAAAACGGGCGCAGCAATGCGCGAGAGGCCTGCTTCGATATCAGAATCACGCAACAGACCTGCGGATTGCGCAAGCTGTGCACAGGTGATTAGCGAAAAAAGGGCAGCAAGGCGCATAGAAAGCATGAGATTTGGAATAGCCATTGACCTTTGCAAGTGAGATTGTGAAAACTTCTAGCTGAAGGCAACTGTGGAATGATGTGATGAAAAACTCAACCCGTGGAGCGGTTGCTCCGTTTATTGTGATGGATGTCATGGAAGCCGCGCGCCAAGCCGAGGGAGAGGGGCGTCACATTATCCACATGGAAGTTGGGCAGCCCAGTACTGCCGCGCCGAAAAAAGCCTTGCAATATCTGAAGGATAGAATGGATAGCGATGCGATGGGTTATACGGTGGCATTGGGTCTGCCAGCGCTTCGGCAAAAAATCGCTGGGCTCTATGCGGAGTGGTATGATCTGGATCTGAATCCTGCCCGTGTTGTTATAACTCCCGGATCGTCGGGTGCGTTTATCCTGTCGTTCACATCGCTGTTTGATGCTGGCGCACGTGTTGGAATTGGCGCACCTGGATATCCCAGTTATCGCCAAATTTTGCGGGCATTGGATTTGCTGCCAGTAGATATCGAAACCCAGCCCGAAAATCGCCTGCAACCCGTTGCGGAGGAATTGGTAGGGCAGGATTTGGCAGGGGTATTGGTGGCGTCCCCCGCAAATCCAACGGGAACCATGCTTAATCATGCGGCGCTATCCTCACTGATCCACGCGACCAAAGATGCAGGCGGAGCCTTTATAAGTGACGAAATTTATCATGGTATCGAATACCAGGCCAAGGCCGTCAGTGCATTGGAGATTACGGATGACTGTTATGTGATCAACTCATTTTCCAAATACTTTTCAATGACAGGCTGGCGCGTTGGTTGGATGGTTGTTCCCGAGGATCACATTCGTCAGGTCGAGCGGTTGGCGCAAAACATGTTCATCTGCTCTCCCCACGTCAGTCAGTTGGCCGCATTGGCCGCGATGGATGCGCATGATGAGTTGCAGGAAAACTTAAAAGTTTACAGCAAAAACCGCGCGTTGATGATAGCGGGCTTGCCTAAAGTGGGGTTCTATAAATTTGCCCCCCCTGATGGGGCCTTTTATGTTTATGTGGATGTGTCGGACTATACTGATGACAGCCTCGCCTTTTCCAAGCAGATTTTGGAAGAAGCGGGAGTGGCTCTAACGCCGGGATTAGATTTTGATCCTGCGCGCGGGATGGGAACCTTGCGTTTATCCTATGCCCGCAGTACCGCGGACATTGAGGAAGGTTTGATTAGATTGGAAAAATTTATGCGAAAACATGGGTTTATTTCGTGATCTTTAGATTCTTTATAGCCCTGATAATCTGGTCCCAAATGGGTCTAGCCCAAGAAGAGTATTCCGTGTTGTCGCGCTTTATTCCAAATGGATCCTACGCCCGTGATGTGGTGTTTTCAGGTACTGAAATTCGAATTCAGCATACGCAGGGTGTGCCGTTTCGCATCTATACATTGGACGCCCCCAAACGCCTGATTGTGGAATTTAACTCTGTTATCTTTGCTGGGTTTGAGGAAGCGGTGTTTTCGCGCAGTCAATCGATCACGGGAGTGCGCGCAGGGGCATTGAAATCGGGCTGGTCGCGCATGGTTTTTGATCTGGCGCGCCCAATGTTGGTCGAGCGCGCGGGTGTCACAGTGGCGCCCGAAACAGCGCAGGCAGAATTGATCATTCGATTGACCAAAACGAATGACGATCGCTTTGCTGCCGATGCGAAAAAAATGGTTGCTAAACAAACTGTTGTCACCACGACGGGTAATACATCAAACGCAGATCAGTTCGTTATCGTGTTGGACCCTGGGCATGGTGGTATTGACCCAGGCGCAGTTGCAGGCGATGCGCAAGAGGCCGATTTGATGCTCTCCCTTGCGCGCGAAATTCGTGATATCCTGCGCAAAAGCGATGGGGTGCAAGTGCACCTGACACGAGATGAGGATGTTTTTGTCAGCCTGGAGGATCGCGTTAGCGCGGCACATGCGCTTTCTGCTGATGTGTTTTTATCGCTTCATGCGGATATCGTTACAGATGGTCAGGCTTTCGGCACAACCGTCTACACCCTGTCTGAAACCGCTTCGGATGAGGCAACGGCCAAGCTTGCCCTGCGGCATGATCGGGGCGAAATCCTATTCGGTGTGGACCTTCGCGGAGCAGATGATGAAGTGTCTGGAATTCTGATTGATCTGGCGCGGCTAGAAACAATCCCACAGTCCAAGGAACTGGCAGGTGCGGTTGTGGATGCGGTGTTGATGGAATTTGGCCGCGTGAATTCGCGTCCCATTCGGCACGCGAATTTTTCCGTACTTAAGGCGCCTGACATCCCATCAATTCTGGTAGAGGCGGGATTTATGTCGTCAAGTCAAGATCTTGAAAATCTTAAATCCCCAGAATGGCGCACACGGTTTTCGCACGCGCTGGTGGCAGGGATCTTGGATTGGTATCTATCTGATGCGGCCCTTGCCCCCCTGAGGCGGCAGTAAAATGCACGTGGATGGAAAGAGTTTTGACGAATGTCCGTGTCCCCCTTATAACCACGCGAAAACGTGAGGGGCACTTGGTTCGATTCACTTTATCCTTTTTTGGCGCGATCTTTACGACCATCACACTGGGTCTGATCGCCGCGGCCCTGACCATCGGGGCCGTGTTCTGGATGTATGGACGCGATCTGCCATCTCACGCGTCATTGGCGCAGTATAAACCCCCAACAATCAGCCGCATTTATTCGACTGAGGGGCGCATCATCGATGAATTCGCTAAAGAACGGCGTTTGTTCACCCCGGCCGAGGAAATTCCTGTGATGATCAAACAGGCGTTTATTTCGGCAGAGGATAAAAATTTCTATACCCATCCGGGCTATGACATTCGCGGGATCGCGGCAGCCTTTCGGGATGCGGCCGTGTCGCGTGGTCGGAATGTGCGCGGAGCATCGACCATTACTCAACAGGTGATGAAAAACTTTTTGCTCGATGGATCGCGCCGTGCAGAACGAAAGATCAAGGAAATTATCCTCGCAACCCGGATCGAGGAAACCTTAGATAAGGAACAAATCCTGGAACTTTATCTAAACGAAATTTTCTTGGGACAAAATTCTTATGGCGTAACAGCGGCGGCACAAACCTATTTTAACAAAACCCTTGGCCAATTGGCCCCGCATGAAGCGGCGTTTCTTGCATCTCTTCCCAAAGCGCCTTCTGATTTCCACCCCGTGCGCCGCAAGGACCGTTTGTTGCAGCGGCGCAATTACGTACTGCAAGAGATGTGGCAAAACGGGTATCTGCCTGAGGATCAATATTTGGCCGAACGGGACATGCCCCTTTTGTCCGTGCAAAACGGCGACTTTGAAAGCTTTAAGGCATCTTTGCCACCACGGGATTATTTCACAGATGAGATTCGCCGTCAGCTGAGCCGTGATTTTGGTGAGGATGAGTTTTTTAGCGGTGGGATGACCGTACGTGCGACGATTGATCCCGAGATGCAGGAGGTTGCGGCCGTGGCATTGCAGCGTGCCTTGGAAACCTATGACCGCGCTCAAGGTGTCTGGCGTGGGACAGGGCAAAAAATTGATCCGTCTTTGTTTGGCGATAACGCTGCGTTGCGCGCTGCGTTGCGCGCAGTTTCCGTACCACGCAACATTGATCTAGACGGAAAATGGTATCCTGCGGTTGTGACCCTAATTGGAAACTCAGCTGCCCGCATCGTGATCGAGGATGTCCCAGATGATGAGGATGGGCATTTTATTCTTCGAGACGACGTCACATGGGCGCGCAAAAAGAAAAAAGATGACACGTTAGGACCAAAGGCAAAAGCTGCTGGCGATTTACTAGAGCTGGGTGATGTCGTCTTGGTGCGCGAAATAAAGGACTCTGAGGGAAATTTTGAACGTTGGAGCCTGCGCCAAGTCAGCGAGGTGCAAGGCGCCTTTATGGCGATGGATGTGAATAGTGGCCGCGTTTTGGCTATACAAGGCGGGTTTGATTATTCAGACTCCGTCTATAACCGCGCCACACAGGCTGAACGCCAACCGGGGTCCAGTTTTAAACCATTCGTCTATGCTGCCGCATTGGACAGCGGATATTCACCGGCCACCATTGTGGTTGATGCGCCGATTGAAATTGATACACCACAGGGATTGTGGCGCCCTAAAAACTCTTCAAACAAATTCTATGGCCCCACACCCCTGCGCACTGGGATCGAAAAATCCAGAAACCTGATGACCATTCGTTTGGCCCAAGAAGTCAGCATGGAGGTGATTGCCGAATATGCCGAAGCGTTTGGGGTTTATGAGGATATGGGGCGTTTTCTTGCGAACTCACTGGGGGCCGAGGAGACCACATTGTTTAAAATGGTGGCGGCCTATGCGATGTTTGCAAACGGTGGCGAACGAGTGGAACCCACTTTGGTAGATCGTATTCAGGATCGCTATGGAAAAACGGTCTATCGCCACGATCAGCGCGTATGTCTGGAATGCGGCGATGATAAGCTGGCGGAGGGGCGCAGTCCATTGATCATTTCAAACCGTGAACGAGTTATGGACGAAATCACTGCCTATCAGCTGACCTCTATGATGGAGGGTGTTGTGGATCGCGGCACTGCGGCTGCGACAGTGAATTTGGACGTTGCGGCCGCGGGTAAAACGGGCACCACGAATGAGGCGCGCGATGTGTGGTTTATTGGATTTACATCCAACATCGTTGCGGGCTGCTACATCGGGTATGACCGTCCATCGCCCTTAGGTAAAGGGGCAGGGGGCGGATCAACCTGCGGACCTGTGTTTAACGCATTTATGCAGTCGGCCATTCAAAAATACGGCGGTAGTGAATTCCGCGTACCTGAGGGCGGTCAATTTATTAACATTGATCGCTTTTCGGGTGCGCGCCTGTCCGACGAGGCAGAGGGTGATCACGTCGTTGCCGAGTTTTTCCGTGAAGGTGAAGAGCCATTGTTCGGTGTGACATTTGATGGTGGTTTTGCTATGGGGTCGAATTTCGATTTGATTCAGCCGGGTGAAGATATGGTAAAACAGGTCACAACATCCACAGGCGGCGTTGCGGTCGTTGGCCCCAAGGCCACGATTGGCACATTGTCCTCAGGCGGATTATATTAACGCAATAATTTGACCCCGATGTGCTGGGCATTCTGGCTTGTCAGCACAAGGGCAGTTTTGTAAGACGCCAGAAAGTTTTAAAAACGGATACGAACCCAGATGCGCGCAGACATTCAAAACATGGTCAATGAGATCAACAAATCGCTTGAGCTGTTGCGCCAGCGAATGGGGTGGGAAACGGTGAAACATCGCCTTGAGGAGTTTAATGCGCGTGTCGAAGACCCCGATCTTTGGAATGATCCCGAAAACGCCCAAAAATTGATGCGCGAACGTCAATCCTTGATTGACGCGGTCGAGGGGCATGACAATATGCAAACCGAACTGAACGACAGCATTGAATTGATCGAACTTGGTGAAATGGAAAATGATCAAGACGTAATCAAAGACGCCGAGGCCGCGATTGTAGCATTGGTAAAAATAGCCGCCGCCAAAGAGCTTGAGGCGCTGTTGTACGGGGAAGCAGATGCAAATGACACTTTCCTCGAGGTGCATTCTGGGGCAGGTGGCACCGAAAGCTGTGACTGGGCCTCAATGCTGGCGCGGATGTATGTGCGCTGGGCTGAAAAAAGCGGCCATAACGTCGAAATGCAATCTGAAACACCTGGGGAAGAGGCGGGCATTAAATCTGTTACCTATAAGATTTCGGGTCACAACGCCTATGGTTGGTTGAAGTCAGAAAGTGGCGTGCATCGGCTGGTGCGTATTTCACCCTTTGATAGTGCTGCAAAACGGCATACATCATTTTGTTCGGTTTGGGTTTATCCCGTAGTTGACGACAACATAGATATCGAGGTTAACCCCGCCGATATTCGCATTGATACCTATCGTTCCTCAGGGGCGGGGGGACAGCACGTAAACACCACAGACTCGGCTGTTCGGATCACCCACCACCCCACGGGGATTGTGGTGACCAGTTCAGAAAAATCCCAACACCAAAACCGCGATATCGCGATGAAGGCGTTAAAATCACGCCTCTACCAATTGGAATTGGATCGTCGCAATTCGGCCATCAACGAAGCCCATGAAAATAAGGGTGACGCAGGCTGGGGCAACCAAATCCGATCCTATGTTTTGCATCCCTATCAAATGGTGAAAGATCTGCGCACGGGTCACGAAACATCCGACAGTAAGGGTGTTTTGGACGGGGATTTGGATGCCTTCATGGCGGCAACCTTGGCCATGGACGTATCGGGCAAATCCCGCGCCGAGGCGACAACCACTGATTAAACCCCGAAAGCGAGAGAGTGAGCATGAACACAGCAGTGGAAAAAATGCAATCCTCGCTGGAGGCAATTGAACGGCATAACCCACAGGTGAGAGCGGTCATTAGTTTGGCGGATCCTGATGATTTGATGAATGAGGCCGAGGCTGCAGATCGGGTTCCACTGGATCAACGCGGGCCGTTGCATGGTGAACCCATCGCGATCAAGGATTTGGCAAACGCCGCCGGGTTTGAAACCTCGATGGGATCGCCGATCTTCAAAAACAACCTCGTTAAAACTGACGATATCATGGTGGCCCGTATGCGTGCGGCAGGGGCAATCATAATTGGCAAAACCAATACGCCCGAATTCGGTTTGGGCAGCCATACATTTAACCCCGTACATGGGGCAACCGGCAATGCCTATGATCAAACGCGTTCGGCTGGCGGATCATCGGGTGGGGCGGCGGTTGCGCTGGCCACGAGGATGATGCGCTATGCGGATGGATCGGACATGATGGGCAGCCTACGTAATCCTGCAGGGTGGAACAACGTATACGGCATGCGCCCCACATGGGGATTGGTGCCCTCAGAGCCACTGGGTGATAGCTTTCTTCATCAACTTGCAACTAATGGTCCGATGGCGCGCTGTCCGAAGGATTTGGCGACGCTGTTATCGGTGCAATCTGGGCAAGACTCCCGCCAACCCCACGGACTGCCCGCCGCGGATTTTGCCAATGATATGGATGCGTATTCATTAATGGGTGCTAAAATTGCATGGTTGGGTGATTGGGGTTTGCCCTTTGACGACGGTATCATGGATATTTCCGAGCGCGCGGTTGAGGATTTGCGTGAATTAGGTGCGGACGTGACATCAATTGACGCGCCCTTTTCAATGGATGCTCTATGGGAATCTTGGATCACGTTGCGCTCATGGTCGGTTGCCAATGGAGCAGTCCTTTTTTATGATGATCCAGAAAAGCGTGATCTGCTAAAACCCGCCGCCATTTGGGAAATCGAACGGGGATTGGCAATGTCCGCGCGCGAGGTTCATCAACAATCTGTTGTGCGATCCATGTGGTTTAAAAAGGCAGCAGACCTTTTTGCAACATATGATGCGCTTCTAATGCCTTCGGCACAAGTGTGGCCATTTCCAATAGATTGGGTGCATCCCACGGAAATTGCAGGGGTGCAGATGGATACCTATCACCGTTGGATGCAGGTTGTGATCCCAGCGGGGGTGATTGGTCTGCCTGTGGTAAACCTGCCGATTGGATTTGGCACGGCGGGATTGTCCGCGGGCCTACAATTGATCGGTGGTCGCGGGCATGACGCCAAACTGTTGGGACTGGCCAATGATTGGTACCATGGGACACCATGGAGAGATCACGCGCCTAAGTAGCATGCGAAATATAGCTTGCTCTTATCTCTCGTTCGGTTGAACCCTATTCAAAAACAGGAGGGGAGGGGTGAAGGGTGATATGCCGCCGCACAGTGCGCCTGAATTTCTTCAAATATCACTGGATATTCTGCAACTTGCGTGTCGTCGTGCTGCGGCTGATATACGGCGCGCGCCCTTGTGTGGAATATTTTTTCAGGCTGTTCAGTGGTTTTGGGGTGGATATTGGTGCGTATATCTCTTGAAACGGGGCAAAGCTATTGTTTGGTTTTGGCCCTGGGCGGATTTTCCATAATCGCCCCATTTGCCGCCGCGGGATTTTACGAAATATGGGGCAAGTTAGCGTCGGATGACACTATGTCACTGAGCGAAATACTGGGCTTGATTTTACATCAACACACGCCAAATTTCCCGTCGCTTTCGGCGATGCTTATTGTAATATGGCTGTTTTGGTTGCTATTGGGGCACAAGATTTTGTGCTGTTTCTTGGGTTTTCCACAATGATCAATACTTCCAGCAGCTTGGAAGTATACTTCAACACCAACGGCTTCATGATGCTGGCCATTTGCAGCACAGTTGGTGCGTTGTTTGCGTTGTTGTTCTATATGAACGCTGTTTTCTTTGCCAATACTGGTGGCGCGAGACGTGGATTTTTTGACTACTATCCTCGCCTCATTTCAGGCGGTTCAAAACAATTTCTTTAACCTGCTGATCTGGACTCTGATCATTGCGGGATTCACATTTTTGTCCATGCAGCCATGGTTTTTGGGTCTGTTTCTCACATTGCCTTTGTTCGGGCATGCGGCTTGGCATCTTTATAATTTGGCCACAGAAGATGGGCAAATTTGAACACCACCATTGCGCAAGCCGTCCCGCGCGGCTATCTGAGGAAGACCGATAAAGACGGAGGATGATTTGGCACGCGCATTCGTTTGTCCCGGACAAGGGGCACAAAGCATTGGGATGGGCAAGGATTTGGCCGAGGCCTATCCCGCCGCGATGGATATTTTCACTGAGGTGGATGAGGCGCTTGGCGAAAAGCTAAGCGATCTGATTTGGGAGGGGGACATTGAAACCCTGACGCTGACGCAAAACGCACAGCCCGCATTGATGGCGACATCAATGGCCGCGTTCCGCGCACTTGAGGCCGAGGGGTTGCGTATTACGGATGCGGTAATGGTCGCGGGACATTCATTGGGCGAATATTCGGCGTTGGCCATGGCGGGTGCCATTTCGGTTGCGGACACTGCGCGCCTGTTGCGTTTGCGCGGTGAGGCGATGCAAGCGGCCGTACCCGTTGGTGTTGGCGCGATGGCGGCATTGCTGGGATTGGATTTTGATGCGGTTCAGTCTGTCGCAGCAGAGGCAGCAGCAAGCGAAGTTTGTCAGGCGGCAAATGACAATGACCCGGGACAAGTGGTTGTGTCAGGTCACAAGGCGGCCGTGGTACGTGCGGTAGAATTGGCCAAGGAACGCGGCGCAAAACGCGCTGTATTGCTGCCCGTCTCGGCTCCCTTCCATTGTAAATTGATGGCACCTGCTGCCGATAAGATGAATGAAGCATTGGCCGAGGTGAACATTCAGGCACCCGCCGTGCCCGTGGTGTCCAATGTACGCGCCGCGGGGGTCAGTGATCCTGACGAAATCCGACAATTTCTGGTGCAACAGGTCACAGGATCCGTGCGCTGGCGTGAATCTGTGATGTGGATGGCCAGCCAAGGCGTGGATCAAATTTGGGAAATCGGGGCTGGTAAGGCGCTGAGCGGCATGGTGCGCCGCATTGATCGCGCCATTGACTGCAAAGCCATTGGAACAGCAGCAGATGCTGCTGCTGCGGCACAAGCATAAGGAAAAAATGATGTTTGATTTAACAGGTAAAAATGCACTGATCACTGGGGCATCGGGTGGAATCGGTGGCGCGATTGCAAAATCCCTACACGCTGCGGGCGCAACTGTTGCGATCAGCGGGACACGTCGTGATCCATTGGAAGCATTGGCAAATGAATTGGGCGATCGCTGTCACATTTTGACATGTAATCTGTCGGATGCCGAGGCTGTAGAAGCGCTTCCAAAGCAAGCGGTTGAGGCGATGGGCAGCGTTGATATTTTGGTCAATAACGCAGGGATTACCAAGGATAACCTGTTCATGCGCATGTCGGATGACGAATGGAATTCGGTTTTGGATGTGAACCTAACGGCCACCATGCGTCTGTGCCGTGGCGCGTTGCGCGGCATGATGAAGGCGCGTTGGGGCCGTATCGTGAATATCTCATCCGTTGTGGGGACCACGGGTAATCCGGGGCAGGGCAACTATGCCGCGTCCAAGGCGGGGATGATTGGTATGTCCAAATCACTGGCTTATGAGGTGGCAAGCCGTGGGATCACAGTGAATGCGGTGGCCCCTGGTTTCATCACAACTGCGATGACCGACAAACTGAATGACGATCAGAAAAGCGGCATTTTGCAACAGGTGCCTGCGGGCCGTATGGGCGAGGCAGATGAAATTGCGGCTGCGGTTTTGTACCTTGCCAGCGCTGAAGCAGGCTATGTCACGGGTACAACGTTGCACGTGAATGGCGGCATGGCGATGATCTAACGTTGTTATATCTTAAGTATGACAAAACGAGCGGTGGTGATGCACCGCTCGTTTTTGTTTTGAGATTTCGTCTCTAGCCGACCTCGCGCGGCGCTTTCTAATCAATCGATTGGCCCGAAAATAGTAGTTGGAGTTTTATACTAAGAATAAGGAAAATACAGACACGTCACTTCAACGTATCCCGATATTGCGTCAACGTTTCAATCGGAGTTGTTGATCCCCCACAGGCGATCATCAGGGCATTATGAAAATCGCATAGGTCAATTTTACCCGCATAAATCGCGGCCAAGGCTGCACCACAGGCGGGTTCAACCAAAATGCGATGGTCGGTTAGGAATGAAAAACAGGCATCAACTGCCTCTTTATCCGACACCAGCACACTGCGGATGTCGTGGGTTTGTGAAATGTCATAGGCCTGCTGACACACCTGTTTCGCGCCAAGGGATGTGGCCACGCCGCTGACTGCATCTAGGGTCACTGGACCACCCGCGTTTAATGCCGCGTGAAAGGACGCCATGCCATGAGTTTCCAACGCAAAGATGGGTGTTGTTGTCAATCCATTGCGCATCAAGCCATGATGAACGCCTGCCAACAATCCGCCCCCACCCACAGACAAGATAACTGCATCGGGGCGCATCCCATCTGCGACAACTTCGTCAATCATGCTTGCGTGTCCCGCCCATAACAGAGGATCATCAAAGGGATGGAAACAGGCGTCTATTTCTGTGCGCTTTGACTGGGCCAGAGCGTGCGCCTCAATCCAACTGGAGCCATGAACGATCACATCGGCCTTTTCATGTTCCAACAGCTCAATTGCCCTCTTTGGTGTGGTTTCGGGGACCACTACCAAAACGGGCAGGCCCAAGGCACGCCCCGCATAGGCCACCGCCAATCCCGCATTACCACCTGACGAGGAAATAAACCGCTTTGCACCCTGCGTGGCATAGTTTTGCGCCGCAAATCCGATCCCGCGCATTTTAAATGACCCAGAGGGTTGCAAAGCATCTATTTTTGCAAAAACCCGCGTTCCGCAGATGTTTGACAGCGGCAGGCTTTCGATCAATGGGGTATGGATGCTGAATGCCACGTGATCTCCCTTATCTTGTGCACCAAACTTGATGATAGGAGGGGGCAAACCATTTGTCTATCAACAGATTACTTGCCAACCGCGCGGATCTTTTTCGACAGATAAAGTAAAAATTTCCACGATAATTACAACATCTGGTGCTTCGTGGGGCGAAATCGGCGCTTTTCACGGATTTCTGCGCGAAAGCGTTTGCCAAATGCATTGATTATGCTATAGCGCCCCTAGATTAGCCACGCGCAGCTTGAGCAGTGCTTGGTGTGGAGCTTATCTTCGGGCATCCTGATGATAGGCAACACGACTGCAGTTTGCAGGAACTGGGCGCTGCCCGAATTAAAAGAGGATAAAATACGATGAGCGATATCGCAGACCGCGTAAAGAAAATTGTTGTAGAGCACCTAGGCGTAGACGAAGACAA